>Ga0302320_10000508_pt1 | contig 93529 bp, 73 predicted proteins | sample Bog_T0_3_FD_202130 | JGI IMG/M metagenome (GOLD analysis project Ga0302320, IMG submission 202130) | Peat permafrost microbial communities from Stordalen Mire near Abisko, Sweden - Bog_T0_3 | ecosystem: Environmental > Terrestrial > Soil > Wetlands > Peat | place: Sweden: Abisko, Stordalen Mire... | reverse complement strand
GTCAGGGTGCCCGGGGCCGGCGTTCCGGCGGCGGCGGAGGCCGCCGGCAGGGGGCCCGCGTGGATGAAGCCGGTCACGCTCTTGTCGAGCTGCACCTGGGTCCATTTGCCGAGCAGGCCGGTGATCTAGATCTTGTAGCCGGCGGCGGCCAGCGTCAGCACCGGGGCGTCGGGCTTGGGTTCAAGGTAAAGGCTCGCGCCCGGACGAACGTCCAGGCTTTTGCTCAGGTCCCCGCTGCGCACATAGGCGGAGAAGGGCCCCGGCAGGCTGACCGCCATCCAGCCTTCGGGGGCGGGGGCGTCCGCCGGCACGGGCTCGGAACCGGCCTTCAGGTAGCCGATCGCCGGGGCGTCCGCCTCGGGGCGGGTCTGCACGGCGGTCGTTCCCGGCAGCGGGGCGGCGGCGGCGGCCGCCAGGCCGGCCAGGGCGCAGGTCGGACGCAGGAAGGAGAAGAGACGAGGTTTCATGGAGAATCAGCGGTGGCAACGAGTTCGGCCCGGGGCGTCCCGGGAGCATGGAAGAGCTGGGCGATCTCTTTGCTAGAAAGTTGTTTCCCGCCGCGCAACGGGATTCCCTGCACCCGGAGCGATCCGATCTGATAGCGGCGCAGCCGCTTCACGTCATAGCCGAGGGCCGTGAAGAGCTGGCGGATCTCGCGCTTCTTGCCGTGGTGCATGTGGACGTCGAGGTCGCGCGACTCGCGGCTGGGACTCGGGTTCACCAGGGCCGCGCGCTCAACCTTCAGGCGCTCGCCCTCGAAGGTGATGCCCCGCACCAGCAGGCGCAGCCGCGCGGCCGGGTAGGGCTCCTTGAGGGCGACATGGTAGCGCTTCACGACCAGGTTCGAAGGATGCATCAGGCGGTTGGCCAGTTCGCCGTCGGTGGTGAGGATCAGGAGTCCCTCGCTGTCCTTGTCGAGGCGGCCCGCGCAGAAAAAGCGGTGCTTGAGCAGCTCCTTGGGCAGCAGCGAAAACACGGTCTCCGAATTGTGGGGATCGCTGTTGGAGCAGATCAGCCCCGCGGGCTTGTTCACCGCGACCGTGATCCGCGGCTGCGCCGGCGCGCGGACCGATTTGCCGCTGACCGTCACCTTGTCGAGGCCAGGCGTCACCTTCTGGCCCAGCGCCGCCTGCTTGCCATTGACCCACACCTGCGCCTGCGCGATCAGCGCTTCGGCGGCGCGGCGGGAACAGATCCCGGCTTCGGCCAGGTACTTCTGCAGGCGGATCGCAGGGTCGTGGGCGGGTGCTTTCACGGGACGAGGACAATCATACCTGCGCCAGCGTACACCGGCCGGGCCCGGGATGACACCTATTTTTTGCGGCCGCAGCGCCGCCGAACCGCGCGGCGGTCCGGCGCCCGGCGCCCAGACCGAATGAGGATGCAGCTTGCCAGCGGCGGCCGGCCGCCCCTTCTTCGCCACAGGTCATGTCACCCGCCGCCCCTTCCGGCTACTCCAAGGACAATCCGTTCCCCGCCCGGCTGCGCGAAGCCAGGCTCCTCAACCAGCCCGGCACGGCCAAGGAGACCCGGCATTTCGTCGTGGACCTCTCCGGCAGCGGCCTCACCTACAAGGCGGGCGACTCCATCGGGGTCTTTCCGTCGAACCGGCCGGAGGACGTGGCCGAAATCCTCGGGCATTTGGGCGCCACCGGGGCCGAGGAGGTGCGCCTGCCCCGGGAGAGCGGGCCGGTGAGCCTGCGCGTGGCCCTGGAGCGGCGCCTGGCGCTGAACGGGCCGACCCGGCGGTTCGTCGAGGCGCTGGCCGCCCGGGCGCAGGCCCCGGAGGAAAAGGCCCGCCTGCACGGCCTGCTTGCCCCGGAGGCGGCCGAACTGCTCGCGGGCACCCTGGCGCAGCGCTGGTTTGCCGACCTTCTGGCGGAATACCCGAGCGCCCGCCTCGGCCCGCAGGAACTGATCGAGCACCTGCGCCGGCTGATGCCGCGGCTGTATTCGGTCGCCTCCTCGCCGCGGGTGCACCCGGCCGAGGCGCATCTGACCGTGGCGGTGGTGCGCTACCGGACCAATGGGCGCGACCGGGTGGGCGTCTGCTCCAGCTTTCTGGCCGACCGGGTCCAGGTGGGCGAGACGCCCGTGCCCGTCTTCGTCGCGCCCTCCCATTTCGCCCCGCCGGAGGATCCGGCCCGGGATGCGATCATGGTCGGGCCGGGCACCGGCATCGCGCCCTTCCGCGCCTTCGTGCAGGACCGGGCGGCGGCCGGCGCCTCCGGCCGCAATTGGATTTTCTTCGGCGACCAGCACCGGGCGACGGATTTTCTCTACGAGGAGGAGTGGGCCGACGCTCTTGCCGCCGGGCGCCTGGCGCGGCTGGACACGGCCTTCTCGCGGGATCAGCTGCTCAAGGTTTACGTGCAGGACCGCCTGCGGGAGCGGGGGGCCGAAGTCTGGAGCTGGATCCAGGGCGGGGCCGCCTTCTACGTGTGCGGCGACGCGCGGCGCATGGCCAAGGACGTCGACACGGCCCTGCACGACCTGATCGCCGAGCAGGGGGCGATGACCCCGGCGCAGGCCGCCGACTTCGTCAAGCAGCTCAAGAAGGAAAAACGCTACCAGCGCGACATCTATTGACCAGGGGCCCCCGCCCAGCACCCTTCCTCCATGCTCACGTACACCTCCCGGACCGCCTTGGTGACCGGCGCCGGCCGCGGCATCGGCAAGGCCATCGCCGAAACGCTCGCCCGCCAGGGCGTGCAGGTCGTCTGCGTCTCGCGGTCGGCCGATTCCTGCGGCGCCACCGCCGCCGCGATCACGGCCGCCGGGGGCCGGGCGAAGGCCCTGGCGGTGGATGTGGCCGACGGGGCTGCGGTCGCGGCCGCCGCCGCGGCGCTGCTGGCGGAGTTTCCGGTGATCGACATCCTGGTCAACAACGCGGGCATCACCCGCGACGGGCTCTTGTTCCGGATGAGCGAGGCCGACTGGAACGACGTCCTGGCGACCAACCTGACCAGCTGCTTCCACTGGACCAAGCACCTGGCCCGGCCGATGACCCGGGCCCGTTGGGGCCGGATCATCAACATCGCCTCGGTCAGCGGCATCTTGGGCAACGCCGGCCAGGCCAACTATTCGGCGGCCAAGGCCGGCATGATCGGGCTCACCAAGACGCTCGCCCGCGAGTTCGCCTCCCGCAGCGTGACCGTCAACGCGGTCGCTCCGGGCTTCATCAAGACGGACATGACCAATGAGTTCGTGAACAATCCGGAGACCTCCGCCAAGATCCTGGAGACAGTGCCGCTGAAGCGATTCGGCGAGGCCGCCGACATCGCCACGATGGTCGCCTACCTGGCCTCCGAACAGGCCGGGTACATTACGGGCCAAGTTTTTACCGTTGACGGCGGCATGGCGATGTGAAGCCTCCGAGCAACCCACTCTCCCTAAAAATGGCCGACCAAAAATCGATAGAACAACGCGTCAAGGAGATCATCGTTAACCAGCTCAACGTTAATGAGGAACAGATCACTCCGACGGCCTCATTCCTGGACGACCTCGGCGCCGATTCCCTCGACACGGTCGAACTGATCATGGCTTTCGAGGAGGAGTTCAAGGACGAGATCAAAGGAGAGATTCCGGAGTCCGATGCCGAAAAGCTGCAAACGGTCGGCCAGGTGATCGATTACATCAAGGCGAAGGCGGGACAATCCTGAGTCGAACCGCCGCGGGAGCTGCTGGGCGCGGCACGGCGTCGACCCTCGCGGAAATTGCCGGCGGAGGCCTTTTTCCGTCCCCGGCTGCCCGCTGATCCGACGGCCCCATGGACAATTCGCTTGCCGACGGCCGCGTGGTGGTGACCGGCATGGGTGTCGTCACCTCGATCGGCCACGATGTCGAGACCTTCTGGGCCAGCCTGCTGGCGGGCAGGAGCGGCGTGCGCCGGATCACCCGCTTCGATCCGAGCGAGTACGCCTGCCAGATCGGGGCCGAGGTCCTGGACTGGGATCCGGCCAGCTTCTGGGACGCGAAGGAAGTCCGGCGCAACGACCGCTACACCCACTTCGGCTTTGTGGCCGCGCGCCAGGCCGTGCAGGACTCCGGCCTCGATCTGTCCCGGGAGGACGGAGACCGGGTGGGGGTCATCATCGGCTCGGGGATCGGCGGGATGGCCACTTACGAGCAGCAACTGCGGATCCTGGCCGAGCGCGGCCCGCGCAAGGTCTCCCCGTTCACGATCCCGGCGCTGATCATCAACATTTGCTCCGGGCTGGTCGCGATCGAGTACGGCGCCCGCGGCCCGAATTTTGGCGTCGTCTCCGCTTGCGCCACCGGCACCCACGCCCTCGGCGAGGCCGCGCACGCGATCCGGCGCGGCGAGGCCGACATCATGATCGCCGGCGGCAGCGAGGCGACGATCACGCCCTTTGCCTACGCCTCCTTCTGCGCGATGAAGGCGATGAGCACCCGCAACGACGCGCCGGAGCGCGCCAGCCGCCCGTTCGACCGGGGGCGCGACGGCTTCGTCATGGGGGAGGGCGCCGGCATCCTGATCCTCGAGTCGCTGGCGCACGCCCGCGCGCGCGGCGCGCGCATCTACTGCGAACTGGCCGGCTACGCCGCCACCTGCGATGCCTTCCACATCACCCAGCCCGATCCCGAGGGCAAGGGCCTCTCGCTGGCCATGCGCCGGGCGATGGCCAGCGGCGGGGTGGGGCCGGGCGACATCGACTACCTGAACGCGCACGGCACCTCGACTCCGTACAACGACCGCTACGAGACGCTCGCGATCAAGAAGGTGTTCGGGGCCGACGCGCGGCGGGTGGCGATCAGTTCGACCAAGTCGATGACCGGGCACCTCCTCGGGGCGGCCGGGGGCATCGAGTCGGTGATCGCGATCAAGACGATCCAGACGGGCCGGATCGCCCCGACCATCAATCTCGACGAGCCCGACCCGGAGTGCGACCTGGACTACACGCCCAACGTCGCCCGCGAGCGGCCGGTGCGCACCGTCCTCAGCAACAATCTGGGCTTTGGCGGGCAGAACGCCGCGATCGTCTTCCGGGCCCTCGACTAGACGCCCGCGCCGGCCGGACCGGCCGCAGCGTCCCTCAGGCCTTCTGCACCAGGCCCGCCTTGAGCGCCTTGACGGACACCCAGACGCGCTTGGTGCCGCCATTGGGCAGCACGATCTTCATCCGCTGCAGGTTAGGCCGGAACTTGCGCCGCGTGATCGAGGTCACGTGGGTGCCGATGCCCCCGCTCTTCTTGCTCTGACCCTTGCGGTTGATGATGTTGCCCTTGACGGGGCGACGCCCGGTGATTGCGCAGATTCTGGCCATGGTGGTCTTCGATTTGGTTAAAGGTTGAACTTAAAAGTCGGACCGGCCTCCAGGCAAGGCAAAAGCGGCGCGGCCCTTCACTCACTTAGCTTCCGCCCGAAAGGCCGTCAGCACCTGGAATTTCTGGCCCAGATGCGCCGGATGCAGGAGCTGGGTCAAGGCGAGCTTGCGGGCGCTGAAGCGCCCTGCCTCCGCCGCCGCGAGCTCGGCCAAGCGCCCGCCGGCATGGCGCACGAAGAATGCCTCCTGGGAGCAAACCGGCGCGGCGGCAAAGCCCCGGCGAATAAACTCCGCGGCGATCCAGTCCCAGCAAACGTGGCAGGTCAGATCCTGCTCGCCGGGGTTGGCCAGCAGGGCGTTCGACTGCCGGTGGCGAAAATAGGCGCGGGCGGTCCCGTCCGGGGTGGCCTCGCATAGTTCCGGCCAGCTCTTGCCGTAATCGCAGGTCGCCAGCAGGCCCGACCAGGGCTGGGCGGCGATCGCCGCCGCCAGCTCCGCCGCCGCCAGCGGCGCGTCGAGCCGGTAGGCCTCCGCGGCGGTCGCCGGCAGCGCCGGGTGCGCGGCCGGCCCCAGTTCGACCTCGGCCAGGCCCGCCGCCTCGAGGCGCACGCCGAGCTCGCGCCAAGCCCCGGCCCGGAAGCGCCAGCGCCGGAAAGGCTGGGCGTCGAACAGCTCGTTGGCGAAGACGACGCACGGGCCCTCCAGCGCGAGGGGCTCGCCCAGCCGGACGGTCCGCGCCGCGCCGAAGCCGTGCTCGACCCCCTCCAGGATTCCGCCTTTGGTTTCGGCGCCGATTTCCACGAAGGCAAAGTCGGCTGCGGGCCGGCCCCCCAGCAGATCCTGGCAGGCGGCGGCGATCAGTTCGCCGAACAGGGTTCCCCCGGAGGCCGCGGTAAAAAAATCGGTGCCCGGCCCCCGGCCGACCCGGGGGCGCTTCCGGCGATAGTAGCCCACCGCCGGATCATAGAGGGCCAGGGCGGCAAACTCGTCGAAGCGCAGGGTCTCCCCAGGACCGGCGCGCTCGCGGAACGCGGCGGCGAAGGCGGCGCCGGGCGCCGGGTCCGAATTTGCAGACGATCCCATTTACAAAAACCACCCGATGCACACAGTTGGAGCCATGCGCAAACGCAATCTCATCGCCCGGCTCGCCGTCGTGATCGGCGTCGGCGCGCCCTGCCTGGCGCTGCCCCTGGCCGCGCTGTTCGGCCTCTGGCCCAATCGGGACCTGAGCCGCTCGACTGCCTACCTGCGCGATGTGCTGGAGCTGGTGAACGAGAACTACGTGGACGCCAGGAGCGCCGACTACGCCGACCTCACCCACTCGGCGCTCCACGGGATGGTCGAATCGCTCGACCCGCATTCGGAATTCATGGAATCGAAGGACAACCAGGAGCTGGAGGAGGATCTGAGCGGCGAGTTCGGCGGGATCGGCGTGCAGGTCGAGGTCCGCGCCGGGAAGATCGTCGTCATCTCGCCCATCCCCGGGGCGCCGGGCGACCGCGCCGGCATCCGGCGCGGCGACCAGATCGTGTCGATCGACGGCCAGGCGGTGGCCGGCGGCAGCCCCAACCTGGACCAGGTCGTCGACAAGCTGCGGGGCCCCCCGCACACCTTCGTCTCCCTGGGGATCCTGCGGCCGGACTCGGGCAAGAAATTCACCCTCAAGCTCGGCCGCGAGATCATCAAGGTGGACAGCGTCACGGGCGTGCGCGTCCTGGACCAGGACGTCGGCTACATCCTCCTCACCGAGTTTTCCGAGCACACCGGCGAGCAGTTCGCCAACGCTCTGGATACGCTCCTGAAGAAGAACATCAACAGCCTGGTGATCGACCTGCGCAACAATCCCGGCGGCCTGCTGGACGCGGCCGTCGAGGTGGCCGAGCCGTTTTTCCGCAAGGGCGAACTCATCGTCTACACCCAGGGGCGCAAGCCCGGCGACCGCGAGGACTACCGGGCGGAGGCCGAAGGCGCGCCGCTCGACCTGCCGATCGCGGTCCTGATCAATGAGGACACGGCCAGCGCGGCCGAGATCGTCACCGGCGCCCTGAAGGACACCGGCCGGGCGGTCGTCGTGGGCGAACGCTCGTTCGGCAAGGGTTCGGTCCAGTCCATCTTCGACCTGAAGAATGGCGAGGGCCTGCGGCTGACGACCGGCAAGTACTACACGCCGAGCGGAGTCAGCATCCACCAGAAGGGCATCGCGCCGCAGGTCGAGGTCGTGATGACGGCCGACGAGGACGACAAGCTGCGCCAGCAGGCCTCCCGGCCGGACCTGACCGATCCGCGGGACTTTGCGGAGCGCTTCGGCTTTGAGCCGATCGTGGACCGCCAGCTCAATGCCGCCGTAGACGTCCTGAAGGGCATCGAGCTCCTGGACGAACAGGCGGCCCCGCCGGCGCCCCCCGCAGTCAAGCACGCGAGCGCCCGGCCGGCTGCGCCCGCCGCGGGGGTGGAGATCTCCGGCTGCCCCCCGCACTCGGCCGGATGAGCGCCTCCGGGCTCATCCTGGCCTTGGAGACCTCCTGCGACGAGACGGCCGCCGCGCTCTTCGCCCCGGACCGGGGCCTCCTCGGGGAATGGATCCACAGCCAGATCGCCGTCCACGAACGGCATGGCGGGGTCGTCCCCGATCTGGCCGCCCGGGAGCACCTGCGCCAGATAGGACCCTTGATCCAGCGGGCCCGGGCGGCCGATCCGGGGCCCCTGGCGGCCGTGGCGGTCACGTACGGGCCGGGCCTCGCCCCCTGCCTCGCCTTAGGCGTGGCGGCGGCCAAAGCGCTGGCCCTGGCCTCCGGGGTGCCGCTCCTGGGCGTAAGCCACCTGCGCGGCCATGTCTGGTCGCCATTCATCGGGCTCCACCGGGAGGATCCGGCGGCCTTCGCGGCCCGGCGCCGGGCGCTGCTGCCGCACCTGGCGCTCCTGGTTTCGGGAGGTCACACCCTGCTCGCCTCGCTGGACGAGGACCTGCGGGTGCGGGTGCTCTCCTCGACCCGCGACGATGCAGCCGGCGAGGCCCTGGACAAGGGCGCCAAGCTCCTGGGGCTGGGCTACCCCGGCGGACCGCAGATCGAACGCCACGCCGCGGGCGGCCGCCCGCAGGCGTACGCCTTTCCGCGCAGCCTCGGGCGGCGCGATGAGCTCGATTTCAGCTTTTCCGGGCTGAAGACGAGCCTGCGCTACCGGCTGGAGAAGATGCCCGAGGCCTCCGTGCGGGCCGCGGTGGCGGACCTCTGCGCCAGCTACCAGGAGGCCGTGGTGGAGGCGCTGAGCCGCAAGAGCGCCGCGGCCCTGGCCCGGGGCGCCTATCGCAGCCTGGGGCTTTCCGGCGGGGTTGGCAACAATGGGCGGCTGCGGGCGGCGCTGACCGAGGCGGCGAAGCGGGCCGGGGTGCCGCTCTTGGCGGCCCGGCCGGAGCACACCGGCGATAACGCCGGCATGATCGCCTTCGCGGCCTGGGCCGATCCGGAGGCGACGGCGCGCGCCGGCCCCGACCTGCGGATCGAGCCGAGCCTGGGCCTGTGACCGGCGGTCCCGGGCCTCAGGTGTAATCGCGCCGCAGGTTGCTCGGCAGGATGCCCAGCTCCTCGCGGTACTTGGCGACGGTCCGCCGGGCGATCGTGATGCCCTTGGCCAGGAGCTGGCCGACGATATCCTGGTCGCTCAGGGGCCCCGCCTTGTCCTCGTTGGCCACCAGGTCGGCGATCATCTCCTTGACGCTCGTATTGGAGACCGAGGCCCCGCTCTCGGCCTGGTAGCCCGGGGTGAAGAAATACTTGAATTCGAAGACGCCGTGCGGGGTCTTGATGTATTTGTTGGCGATCGCGCGGCTGACCGTCGTCTCGTGCACGCCGACGATGTCGGCGATCCGGGTCATGGTGAGGGGCTTGAGCTGGGCGACCCCGTTCTCGAAGAACTGGTCCTGGGCGATGAGGATCTCCCGGGTGATGCGCTCGATCGTGCGCTGGCGCTGCTCGATCGAGTCGATCAGGAACTTTCCCGAGCGGATGCGTTCCCGCAGGTAGTCGCGCTCCGGCTTGGCCAAGGTGCCCTTGGCGATCATCTCCCGGTAGGTGTTCGAAATGCGCAGCCGGGGAATATAGTCGTTATTGAGGATGATCTTCCACTCCCCGCCGTCCTTCTCGACCGTCACGTCGGGCACGACGACGCGGTTGGAGTCCTCGGCGAAGCGCCGGCCCGGCGCCGGATCCAGGCGGCCGATCTCCTCGATCGCGGCCTGCACGTCATCGGCGGGCGCGCCGAGCTTGCGGGCGATTTCCGGGATGCGCCGGCGGGTCAGCAGTTCGAAGTGATCGCGCACCACCCGCGCGGGCAGGGACTCGCCCCGGCCCTGGGCGGCCAGCTGCGCCAGCAGGCACTCCGGCAGGCTCTCGGCGCCGATGCCGGCCGGCTCGAAGGTCTTCAGGGTGGCCACTCCCTGCTGGACGATCTCCAGCGCAATTCCGGTCTGCAGGGCCACGTCGGCCGGGGTCTGGGTGAGGAACCCCCGGTCGTCCAGGCTGCTCACCAGATGGCGAATGGCGTCGACCACCTCGGGCGAGATCTCGGCGAGCTCGGCCTGCCGCATCAGGTGCTCCTGCAGGGACTGCTCGCTCACCAGGGAGTCGAAAAAGTGCTGCCGGCGCTCGGCGTCCTCCGCCGTGTAGGTCCGCGAGCCCGCCTGGCCGTCCCGCCAGTCGTCGTCGAATTTGCTCAGGATTTCGAACTCCTTGGAAAAATCCATCTCCTCGCGCTTGCCCGCCGCGTCCGAAGCGCCGTCGATCGGGGCGGCGCCTTCCCCCTGGTCGGCCGCCGGATCCTTGTCCCCGGCGTCCGCGTTGGAGGTCTCGAGGCTCTCGCCCTCCATGGGCATCTCCTCGAGGGTCGGATTGCTCTGGAGCTCCTCCTGGATGACCGAGCGCAGGTCCAGGGCCGCCACCTGCAGGATCTTGAGCGACTGCCGCAGCTGCGGGGCCAGGACGAGCGTCTGGGTCTGGCGCTGGTGGAGCCCCTGGCTGTAACTCTGGCCGTTGCTCATCGGGCCGAAATTCTCGGGGGTTGGCTGCTGCGGTAGTTCATCCGGTAGGCCCAATTAAGAACGGGCGCCGCCCGAAGTAGCAAGAAGACAAAACTAAATTGGCGCGAAAACTGCTACGTAGTTCCCGGGAGGCCGAAAACGACGATTTTAGCGCCCGCGCCGGCGGCCCGTTTGACACGCCGCCCCGGTGTTTTACCCTAAGGCGATGATCACTCTCACCCCCCGCGCCGCCGCGCAAGTCCGCAAGATGAGATCCGGGCTGCCCGCGGGCGGCAAGTGCCTGCGGCTTTCGGTGGAATCGGGCGGCTGCTCGGGGATGCAGTATGGCATGTCCTTCGACGAGGCCAAGCCCGGGGACGAATCCTGCCAGAGCGAAGGCGAGGCGATCGTCGTCGATCCGGCGAGCGCCGCGCACTTGCGCGGGACCAGCGTCGATTTTGACGATGGCCTCCAGGGCCGGGGCTTCGAAATCCGCAATCCCAACGCCCATTCGACCTGCGGCTGCGGCAAATCGTTCGCCTGAGGCCGGCCGGCTCAGCGCCGCGCCTCGTGCAGCGCGACGATCCCGCCGGTGAGCCCGGTGGCGGCGCAGGCGGCAAACCCGGCGGCGCCGAGCTCGGCGGCCAGGGCGGCGCGCCCCGGGAAGGCCACGATCGAGGCGTTGAGATAGTCGTACGCGGCCCGGTCCCGGGTGATCCAGCCGGCCAGGGCCGGCAGGATCCGGCGCAGATAGAAAAAATAAAAGGGGCGCAGGATCGGCCCCGGCTGGGAGAATTCCAGGACCAGGAGCCGGCCGCCGGGCCGCAGCACCCGGCGAATCTCGGCCAAGGCCCGCGGCCGGTCGGCGAGATTGCGCAGGCCGAAGGAGATCGTGACCGCATCAAATGCGCCGTCGGCCAAGGGCAGGGCCAGGGCGTCCCCGGCCTGGAACCGCACCCTGGCGTAGCCCCCCCCCGCGCCAGCCCGGCGCTTGCGCTCGGCCTCCTCCAGCATCGGCAGGCAAAAATCCATCCCCAGGATCGCCGCCGAGGGCGGGAGGACCTCGGCGAGGGCGAGAGCCACGTCTCCGCTTCCCGTGGCCAGGTCCAGGACCGACTGCGGCTGCTCCCGGCGGACCGCCGCCACCAGGCGGCGGCGCCAGCCCTGGTCCCGGCCCCCGCTCAGCAGGCGGTTGGCCAGATCGTACCGCCGGGCGATGCGCCCAAACATCGAATTGACCGCCGCAGGATCAGGATTCATTTTCGAATTGATGTAATTCCGTTATTGAAAATAATTTAAATCTACTTTTAGTTCGGACCGTAACCAAAGGACACCCATGTCTACGAACCTGACCAAACGGGAAATTGTGCTGGAAATCTACCGCAAGACGGGTTTTCCACAGAAACAGATTGTCGACACTGTGCAGCAGACGCTCGACATCGTGCAAAGGGCCCTCGCCAACGGACGCAATGTTGAATTGCGAAATTTCGGCGTGCTCGAGGTGCAGGTGCGCCGCCAGCGCATCGGCCGCAACCCGAACAAGCCGGAGGCGGAGGTGATTATTCCACAGCGCGCCGTCGTGAAATTCAAATCCGGCAAGATCCTCAAGCAGCAGCTCAAGAAGCTCGACCTGACGCGCCTGCAAGCCTAGCCGGCGGCCCACTTTTGGGTCGCCCTACCGGGAGGCGGACGACAAGTTGGCCGGCTCCATGGCCGCGTTTCAGACTTTACCTGGCTTCCGCGAATTCTATCCCGAGGATTGCGCGCGGCGCAACCACCTGTTCCGCATCTGGCGCCAGACCGCGCTGGCGTTCGGATTTTCTGAATACGACGCCCCGGTGCTCGAGCCGCTCGAGCTGTACCGGGCGAAGTCCGGCGAGGAGATCGAAGCCCAGCTGTTCGCCTTCACCGACAAGGGCGGGCGCGAGGTGGCGCTGCGGCCGGAGATGACCCCGACGGTCTGCCGCCTGGTGGGCGCGCGGGCCGGCGCCCTCAAGCGGCCGATCAAGTGGTTTAGCATCGCCGAATTTTACCGCTACGAGCGGATGCAGAAGGGGCGCGGCCGCAGTTTTTTCCAGTTCAACGCCGACCTCTTCGGCGAGCCGGGCCCGGAGGCGGAGATCGAACTGATCGCGCTGCTGGTGCAGTGCCTGCGCAACTTCGGGCTGACCGCGGAGGATTTTCTCGTCCGCCTGAGCGACCGCAACCTGTGGTTCTATTATCTTGAGTCCCTGGGCCTGGGCGAGGAGCGCGCCCGCTCGGTCCTTGCGGCGATCGACAAGTACGAGAAGCTGGGCGAGGAGGCCTTCAAGGCCGACGCCGAGGCGCACGGCCCGCTTGGACCCGGGATCCAGGCGAAGGTGATCGCCTTCCTCGGCATCAAGTCCTTGCCGGAACTGGAAGCGGCGCTCGGCGCCCAGGCCGAGGGAAGCAAGCTCGGCGCGCGGCTCGCCGACTGGCGCAAGGTGCTGGACGGCCTGGATGCGATGGGCCTGTCGGACTTCGTGCGGGTGGACTTGGGCGTCGTGCGCGGCCTGGCCTATTACACCGGCTTTGTCTTCGAGGCGTTCGACCGCCGCGGCGAGCTCCGGGCGCTCGCCGGGGGCGGCCGGTACGACGACCTGGTCGGCAAGCTGGGCGGACCGCCCCTGCCCGCGGCCGGATTTGCGATCGGCGACATGACCTTCGCGCTGCTGCTCGAGCAGCGGGGACTCCTGCCCGCCCTGGTGCAGGCGGCCGACATCTATTGCGTCATCGGCGGGCCCGCCGAGCGCCGCGCGGCGCTCGGGGCCGTGCAGGCGCTGCGCGCCCTGGGCCTGCGGGTCGACTATCCCTTCAAGGAGCTCGGCTTTGGCAAGCAGTTCAAGGCGGCCGCCGAGTCGGGCGCGCGCCTGGCGCTGGTCTTCGGCAGCGAGGAACTGGCCAAGGGAGTCGTCAAGTTCCGCGACTTGGCGGGCCGCACCGAACGCGACGTCCCGGCCGCCGAGGCGGTCGCCGCGGCGCAGGATTTCCTGCGCGGGGCCTAGCCGGCCGGCGGCCGGCCCAGGTCCTCCGGGCCGAACGCGGCCGGCAGCAGCGCGGATAGCCGGGTCTCGAGCACGGCCTGGCCCGCGCAGGCGGCGAGGATTAGCGCGGCCGGGCCGAACTCCTGGATCAGCTGCCGGCAGGCCCCGCAGGGCAGGGTGGGCGCGCGCGTCGGCGTGTACACGGCCACCGCGGCCAGCCGGCGTTCGCCGGCCGAGGCGGCCGCGCAGATCGCGGCCCGCTCGGCGCAGGTGCAGAGCCCGAACGAGGCGTTCTCCACGTTGGCGCCGGTGAAGACCCGGCCCGAGCCGGCGAGGACCGCCGCGCCGACCGGAAAATGGGAGTACGGGGCGTAGGCGGCCGCGGCCGCGCGCCGGGCGGCGCGGACCAGTTTGGCGCGGGCGGAGGCGGAGAGGGGCTTGGGCATGGGGGGGCGGGCCGGCCGGGCGGTCCCGGCCTCCACGGTGAGCCAACGCATAGCAGTTTACAAGGCGGACGCTTCCGGTTTTTGTTCGGCGGCAGCCCCCCGCGGGCCGCCCTCCAGCTCCCCATGACCAACCAGTTCTACAATGCCTTCGATTGCGAGACCTACGGGGGGCCGCGCAAGACCGACTACCGAAACGCCTTCCAGATCGACCGGGACCGGATCATCCACGCCCACGCCTTCCGCAAGCTCCAGTCGAAGACCCAGGTCTTTCTCTCCGGCGAATACGATTTCTACCGCACGCGCCTCACCCATTCGATGGAGGTGGCCCAGATCGGCCGCTCGATCTGCCACTTCCTGCGCAGCGTGCCGGGGCCCCTGCGGGAGGACTTCCTGATCGACGGCGACCTGGTGGAGGCCGTGTGCCTGGCGCACGATCTGGGGCACCCGCCCTTCGGGCATTCCGGCGAGCGCACGCTCCAGGAGCTGATGGCGCCCTGGGGCGGCTTCGAGGGCAACGCCCAGACGCTGCACCTTTTGACCGGCACCATGTACCAGAGCGAACGCGGCGTGCGCGGGATGCAGCCGACCCGCGCCCTGCTGGACGGCGTCCTCAAGTACAAGCAGCTCTACCGGGAATTTCCGGCCCCGCCCGCCAACCATTTCCTCTACGACCCGCAGGCCGCCGAGCGCGCCTTTGTCCTGGGCGGGGCCCCGATCCCGGCCGAGTTGCGCGTCGGCGAGCGGCTGAACGCCTTCAAGAGCGTCGAGTGCCAGATCATGGACTGGGCCGACGACGTCGCCTACTCGGTCAACGACATCGTCGACGGGGTGAAGGCGGGTTTCCTCACCCTGGAGCGGATCGAGGCCTGGGCGGCCGGCGAGTCGATCGACGGCCCCCGCCAGGCCCTGCTCGAGGAGCTCTTCGCGGGCATCCGCGCCGACACGCTCGAGACCGTGCTTTCGGCGCGGATCGGCGCCTGCATCACCGCCTGCCGCCTGCGCGAACGCACGAACTTCATGGCGGAAAAGACGGCGCGCTACCGCTTCGAGCTGGTGGTCGCGCCGGCCCTCGAGGCCGAGGCGCAGTTCTTCAAGAAGCTCGCCAACGACATCATCTTCGAGAGCCCGCAGCTCCAGCAGATCGAGCACAAGGCCCGCCAGGTGCTGTTCGCCCTCTGGGAGTCGTGCTGGCGCAACTACGTGGAGCCCGGCCGGCGGACGATCCGGATCCTGCCCCCGCGCGTGGGCCGGCTGGTCGACGCGGAGACCGCCCCGGCGGGCAAGGCGCGCCAGATCTGCGACTGGCTGGCCGGCCTGACCGACGGGATGATCGTGCGCACCTACCGGCGGCTCTTCGACCCGGAATTCGGCTCTTTCCGGGATCTTTCCTAAGCGGCGGGGGCGGGCAGGAGATGGCCGGCCGCGACCGCGGCCTGGACCATCCGCACCGCGTAGTCCCAGAGCGCCGGGCAGGCCGCCGCGATCACCCGGTTGCGGGCGAGCACCCGGTCCTGGGTGACGCCATGCCGGCGCCAGGCGGCGCCCTCGGTGTGGCAGTTGAGGAGCATCGGCTGAAAGCGGTCCACCGCCAGGGCGAAGCGCGCCGCCGGGCTCGCCTGCGCCTCGAACTCATCCCAGAGGCCCCGGAACTCGCCCGCCTGGTCGGCCGGCAGCAGGCCGAAGATCCGGTCGGCGGCGCGCGCCTCCCGCTCGTGCTGGTCCGCCATCGCGGCCGAGTCGTAGGCGAAGGTGTCGCCCGCGTCGATCTCCACCAGATCGTGCACTACCAGCATCTTGATCACCCGCAGGACATCGAGGCCGGGCGCGCTGGCGTGCTCGGCCAGCACCAGGACGATCAGGCACAGATGCCAGGAATGCTCGGCGTCGTTCTCCGGCCGCCGGCTGCGCGTGCACTCGGTCTGGCGGAAGACTTCCTTGAGGCGATCGACTTCGAGGATGAACCGGACCTGGCTTTCAAGCCGCGCGGGCGTCATGCCGCGAGCTAAGCGAAAGCGCGGGAATTTGGCGAGGGTCGATTGGGCGGCCCTCCGCCCGGCGCGCATCCGTCCAGCGCTGCCAGGCCTCGTGGGCGCCGGCCGAGGCGAAAAGCAGCCCCAGCGCGGCGGCCGTCGTCAGCCAGTTGGCCAGCGGCGCGGCGAACAGGGCGGGAAACTGCAGGAGCGAGATGCCGACGATGCTCTGCACGGCGAAGACCACCAGCGAATGGCGGCCCAGGAAGGCGAGCGGCCGCCAGGAAAAATAGCGCGGGTAGCGCACCGCGAGGATGCCGACCAGGTACGCGCAGCAGCCGAAATCGGCGAGGCGCAGGAGGCCGAGATTGGGCTTGTTCAGCATGATCCCGAAGAGGTGATCGGACCAGGGCCGCCAGCCCAGGTGGTGGACGCCCCAGCCGACCACCATGACCGCCAGGGAGGGCAGGATCAGCGCCCAGCGCACGGGCACCTGCAGGCCGGGCTTGGCCACCCGTTCGTGGCCGATGACGACCCCGAGGAAAAACAGGAACTGCCAGGAGAACAGGTTGAAGCTGCCCACATGGATCGGAAACAGCGGCGCGCCGTCGACCGGGGCCACAAACTGCATGCCGAACCAAAGCAGGCCGCTCACCAGCAGCACCAGGTTGCGGCGCCCGGACTCAAGGGCGCCGAGCACCCACGGGAGCGCGACCACCACCGCGCAATAGAGCGGCAGGATGTCGATCATGCCGGGCTGGTAGAGCATGGTGCAGCCCAGCAGCACCCCGAGCAGGGGATGCTGGTAGTAGAGGATCGGCGTGCTGAAGGAATAAAAGCCGAAGAACAGCCCGGTCAGCCGGACGGCGACCAGCGTTCCCAGGAAGGCGACCACCTGCCAGATCCAGATCGTATTGGCCCGCTTGCGCGTGGCCCGGAGCAGGTTTTCCGGTCCGTCCCGGCGGCGGCGGCGGGTATAAACATAGCCGGCGAGCAGGCCAGAAAGGAAAACGAAGCCCTCCGCCGCGGAGAAGATGCCGAGCGACTGGTCGGTCGCCCATTTCAGCAGACTCGGCAAATGGTTCACCGTCATGCAGATAAGCATCAATCCGCGCAAGGAATCGAAGCGCAGGTCTCGACCGGAATTGGTCATGTTGGCTTGCATCTAGAGCAGGTAGAATGCCGGAGTGAACGATTGTTCCGAGGTTTTACAGCGCAAAAGGCGGAGCCGCTGCGAGCGCAAAAATCGATCCGCTGACTGTTTATGCAAAAAATTAATGTCTAATGTCTTAGGTTAATGTTTGTCGGATCGACCGAGCGCGGACCCCTCCGGCGGCCCGACCGACCTAGAGCGACACCTTTTCGCCGTCACTGAAGGGGAACGAACGGACCTTTTGGTGAAAAGCCAGCCCCCCAGCCAAGACGGCCGCCGTCGTCCGAAGTAACACCGACCCGCAAAAACGCGCCGCATCCGGCCGACGGCCCCTCACCAGCCCCCGCCCAGCGCCTTGACCAGCTGCACACTCGCCTGGTAGCGCTCGCCCTGCAGCTGCGTCGCCTGCAATTGGTCGTCGAGGGCGGTTCGCTGGGCCTCGATCACTTCAAAGTAGTCGGCGACGCCCTGCTGGTAGCGGACCGCGGACAGGTCGGCGGCTTTGCCCGCGGCCGCGGCCGCCCGTCCCAGGGCCTCCGCCCGCGCGGCGAGCAGGCGCAGATCCGACAGGCTGTCCTCGACATCGGCAAAGGCTCCGAGCACCTGCTGGCGGTAGACGGCGATCTGCTCCCGGTAGGCGGCCTGCGCGCGCTGGTAGTTGGCCGCGTTGGCCCCGCCCTGGAACAAGGGCAGCGAGACAAAGGGCCCCAGGCTCCACTCGCGGCTGCTCGCCTGCAGCAGCGTCGCAAAGGCGGTGCTGTTGAAGCCCGCCCCGGCCGTCAGGCCGATCGTCGGGAAGAAGGCCGCCTTGGCGAACCCGATCTGCGCATTGGCCGAGGCCAGGGTGCGTTCCGCCGCGGCGACGTCCGGCCGCCGCTCCAGCAGTTCGCTGGGCAGGCCGGCCGGCAGGGCCGGCGGTTCGCCCGCCAGGGCCGGCGGCTCCAGCGCAAAATCCTCGGGCAGGGAACCGACCAGCGTGGCCAGCGCATGGCGCAGGCGCGCGGCGGACTGTTCGACGGCCAGGGCGTCGCTCTGGATGCTGGCCAGCTCGGCCTGCGCCTGCTCCACGTCCAGATCGTCGCTCGCTCCGCCGATCCGGCGCTTTTGCACCAGGTCCAGCGCCTGGCGCCGCAGGTCGACCGTGCGGGCGAGCAGGTCCTGCTGCGCGCGCAGCGAGCGCAGGGCGAAGTAATCCTGGGCCACCTCGGCCTGGAGGCTCAGGAGCACGTTCTGATAGTCGGCCCACTGCGCCTGCGCCAGGGCGCGGGCGCTTTCGTACCCGCGGCGCACCCGGCCGAACACATCGAGCTGGTAGCCCAGATCCAGCTGCGTATCGATCGAATCGGTGGTGTAGATCGGGCTTGCCGCGCCGGGCGGCTCCTGGCGGTGCCCGGAATACTTGGTCCGATCCGGGTCGAAGTTGGCCGCCAGCGCCGGCAGGAGGGCGGCCCGGCTTACCCGGGCCACGGCGCGGGCCTGGTCGAAGCGGGCCAGCGCGGCCTGCACGGTCAGGCTGCCGTCGCCGGCCTGCGCTTCCAGCCGGTCGAGCTGGGCATCTCCGAAGATCCGCCACCAGTCCCCCTTCGGCAGACTGTCCTTGGGCGCCGCCGCCCTCCAAGGACCGGACTCGCCAAAGCCGGCCGGCACGGCGGCGGCCGGCTTTTCATAGTCGGGCCCGACCGCGCAGCCGGCGGATAGCGCCAGCGCGCAAAGGGCGGGAAGGCAGGCGGGGCGCATGGACGGTCAGTTCGCCGGGGCGCCGCCCGCGGGCGCGGCGAGGACCTCCACCGTCTCGCCCTCGACGAGGGCGTCGCTCGGGTTGCCGACAACCCGCTGGCCCTCGGCGAGCCCGTCGCGGATTTCGATCTGGGTGCCGAAATCCCGGCCGAGGGCGACCTTCTGAAAATGCACGGTGTTCTGGTCGGTGACGGTCGCCACCAGGGTTCCCTCCGCCCGGATGATGGCATCGCTCGAGGGGATCAGGATCGCCGGGTCGGAAGGCAGGCGGAAACGCAGCCGGCAGAACATTCCCGGGAAGAGCTTCGAGCCCGAGTTGGGGATGTCCACCTCGACGAGCAGCGTGCGCGAGGCCGCGTCGAGCGCGCCGGCAAAGCGGGCCACCCGGCCCGAAAACACCTCGTGGGGAAACTCGTCGAGCAGGACGTCGACCGGCAGGCCGACGCGCACGTCCGCCACATCCGACTGGGGCACGTTGACGTAAGCGCGCAGGATATCGCTGCGGGACAGGTGAAAGAGCTCGGGGCCGCTGCCGGCGCTGATCAGGTCGCCGACATCGATGTTGCGGGTGGAGATCACGCCGGCGAAAGGCGCGGTGATGGTTTCAAACTGCTGGAGCTCCCCCAGGCGCCGCACGTTGGCCTCGGCGGCGGCGGCGTCGGCCTCTTGCGCGGCATAGTCGGCCACCCGCTGGTCGACCTCCTGCTGCGCGACCGCATGCTGCGCCCCCAGGGCCTTCCAGCGCTCGGCGGTGACCCGCGCCAGCTCCAGATTGGCGCGCGCCACGTCCAGGTTCGCGCGGGCCTGGCGCAGCTCCTGGTCGACCTCCGGCGAATCGATCTTCGCCAGCACCTGGCCGGCCTTCACCTGGTCGCCGATGTCCACGAACCACTTGCCGAGGTAGCCGTTGGTGCGGGCATGGATGGCCGCATCGTCGTAGGCCTGGAGCGCCCCGGGCAGCACCAGCTCCCGCGGGGCCGTCTGCCGCCGGGCGACCAACACGTGGACGGCCGGGCGCTCCGATTCGCCGGCGACCGCGGCCGCGGCGGCCGCGGCCTGCTGGCGCGGCCGCACGCCAAGCCAGTAGACCAGCGCGGCCAGGGCGAGGGCAAAAAGGAGGGCGAGCGAGCGTGGCTTCATGGAGAGGAGGGTCCCGCGGCGTCCGGTTCCGGCGCCGCCTGCAATTCAGCCTCGAGCTCCTCCTCCGGGCGGTGTCCGGCCCGGCGCCGGAGCGTCGCATAGACGACCGGGACGAAAAGGAGCGTGGCGGCGGTGGCGACCAGCAGGCCGCCGATCACCGCCCGGCCCAGCGGGGCGTTTTGCTCGCCGCCTTCGCCCAGCCCGAGGGACATCGGGAGCATGCCGATGATCATCGCCAGGGCCGTCATGAGCACGGGCCGGATGCGGGTGTAGCCGGCTTCCACCGCGGCGGCGCGCGCATCCTTGCCTTCGCGGCGCAGGTCATTGGCGAAGGTCACCAGCAGGATCGAGTTGGCGGTTGCGACGCCGACCCCCATGATTGCGCCCATCAGGGAGGGCACGCTCAGCGTCGTGCGGGTCAGGTAGAGCATCCAGACGATGCCGCAGAGGGCCCCGGGCAGCGCCATGATGATGATGAAGGGATCCAGCCAGGACTGGAAATTGATCACCATCAGGAGATACACCAGGCCGATCGCGAAGAGGATCCCGACCGAGAGCCCGAGGAAGGCCGAATCCATGCTGTCGACCTGGCCGCGCACCGTAATCAGGCTACCGCGCGGCACCTTCGAATCGAAATCCCGCTTCACCGCCCGCACGCCGGCGGCGACCGAGCCCAGATCTCGGCCGTCGACGTTGGCATAAACGTCGTAGACCGTTTGCACATCGTAATGGCTCTCGATGGCCGGACTGTTGATTCGTTCAACGGTTGCGACATTGCCCAGGATTTCGGGCACGCCCGAGCGGGTGCCACCGCCGATCGGGGTGTTGAGCAGGGCGTCCAGCGAGTCGATCCGAAACTGCGGGGTCTGGGTGACGACCGAATACTGGACGCCCGTGTCCGGATTGAGCCAGAAGTTGGGCGCCGCCTGGCCGGAGCCCGAAAGGGAGATCAGGAGATTGTCGGCGACCAGGCCTTGGCTCAGGCCGAGCTCCGCCGCCCTGGTCCGATCGACCGTGACCCGGAAGTAGGGGACGTTGACCACTTGGTGCACGTGGACGTCGACCGCTCCCGGAATTGCCGCGATCCGCCGCGACATCTGCTGGGCAATGGCGTAGCCTTGCTGGCGGTCTCGGCTCGAAACGGCGATCTGGACGTCGATCGGCGCCGGCAGCCCGAAATTGAGGATCTGGCCGACGATGTCCGAAGACTGGGTGAAGAATTGGCACTCGGGCATTTCCCGGCGCAAGCGCTCTCGCAGTTGACGCACGTAGCCCCAGGTCGGGTGGTGCTCTCCGGCCTTGAGAGAAACCACAATCTCCCCGTCACCGGTCCCGACGGTGGCGAGGTCGCCGCTCGCCAGATTCAGGCCGCTGTTCGGCAGGCCAATGTTGTCGAGGATGGCGTCGAGTTCGGACGCCGGGATCACCTGCCGGATGATGTCGTCGACCCGGGTGAAGATCCTCTCGGTTTCCTCTACCCGGGTGCCGGCCGGCGCCCGCACATGCAGGCGGAAGGAGCCGGCATCGACCTGCGGAAAGAAATCCCGCCCGAGAAAAGGTGCGAGCGCGGTCGTGGCCACGATCAGCGCCGCCATCCCCGCCACGACCAGGAGCCGATGGTCGAGGCACCAGTCGAGATGCCGCCGGTAGCCGTCCCGGAAGCGCTCAAAGTGCCGGTTGAAGCGGGTATGGACCCGCCAGAAGATATCGCCCTGCACCGGGGCTGCTCCCGAGCCGCCGTCGTGGAGCACGGGCTGGCCGGCCAGCAGGTAATGCACGAAGGTCGGCACCACCGTGCGCGAGAGAAAATAAGAGGCCAGCATGGCGAAGATGACCGCCATCGCCAGCGGGGCGAAAAGGAATTTGGCGACCCCGGTGAGGAAAAAGATCGGCACGAAGACGATGCAGATGCACAGGGTCGAGACGAAGGCCGGCACGGCGATCTGCTGGGCCCCGTCGAGGATCGCCCGGATCAGGGTCTTGTGCAGGGCGTGGTTGCGCTCGATGTTCTCGATCGTGACCGTGGCGTCGTCGACCAGGATGCCCACGGCCAGGGCCAGCCCGCCGAGCGTCATGGCGTTGATCGTCTGGCCGCAAATCCACAGGCAGATGATCGAGCAGAAGATGGAGAGCGGGATCGACAGGGCGACGACCAGGGTGTTGCGCCAGGTGCCCAGAAACAGGAGAATCATCGCAGCCGTGAGCAGGGCGGCGAGGACCCCCTCCCACACCACCCCGTTGAGAGCGGCCCGCACAAAGATGGACTGGTCGAGCAGGGGCACGAGATTGAGCGAAGCGGGGAGGGTGGACTTGATCCGCGGCAGCGCAGCCTTGATTTGTTTGATGATGTCCAAGGTCGAGGCCCCGCCGCTTTTCAGGATCGTCAGCAGGACGCCGCGGTGGCCGTCCTGGCGGATGATGCTGGTCTGGGGAGCATAGCCATCGCGGACCTGCGCGACGTCCCGAATGTAGATGGTCGCCCCGTTGACCTGCTTGATCGGAAAGTTGCCCATCTCGGCGACCAGGTCCGGGCTGTTGTTGAGGTGCACGCCGTATTCCTTGTCGCCCACCTTCACCGTGCCGGAGGGCAGCGTCAGGTTCTGGGCGTTGATGGCGCTGCTGACCTCAAAAGGGGTAAGGCCATTGGCCTGCAGCGCCCGGGGGTCGATATCCACCTCGATCTGGCGCTGCTTCCCACCGCTGGGCAACGGAATCGACGCGCCCTGCACGGTCGCAAGCGGCACGCGGATGGAGTTGAGCGCCGTGTCGAAGAGCACCTGCTCGGAGAGCGTGTTGCTGCCGACCCCGAGCTGGAGCACGGGGACGTTAGTGGCGCTATAACGGATGACCAGCGGAGGGGTGGTCCCAGGCGGCATCTGCCGGACCACGCCCTGACATACCGCCGTCACCTGGGCAACGGCCGCGTCGACGCTCGTGCCGGGATGGAAAAACACCTTGATCACGCCGACCCCCAGCAGGGATTCCGATTCGATGTGCTCGATATCGTTGACGGTCGTGGTCATGCTGCGCTCGGAGAGGAAGACGATGCGCCGCTCCATCTCTTCGGGAGTCAGGCCCGCATACTGCCAGACCACGCTGACCACCGGAATATCGATCGACGGAAAGATATCCTTCGCCATCCGCCACGTCGCCAAAATGCCCAGGACGACTATCAGCAACGCCATCACTGTGAAGGTATAAGGCCGGCGGAGGGCGAGGCGGACGATCCACATTGAAGTAGGGAAGGACGAGCCAACAGGGATTTCGGACCGCCGGCAAGCATGGCCGCGATCGGCGGCCGGTGGGCGTCCCCCCCGGCCATGACGTTTTCCTTGCTAGTCGCGCCCCGCGACTTTTCTCTAACGGACTGTTATTGGTCATTTTGTCTCCATGAAAATCCTCGTTGCCGATAAGATCTCACCCAACGGTGTCGCCTGGCTGCGCCAACAGCCCGGCCTCACGGTGATCGAAGCGTACGGCTCGCCGCCGGCCAAGCTGCTCGAGCTGGTCAAAGACGTGCAGGCGATCGCCGTCCGCTCCGAGACCAAGATCACGGCGGAGGTGCTGGCGGCCGCGCCCCTGCTGAAAGTGGTGGGCCGGGCGGGGGTCGGGGTGGACAACGTCGATGTCGAGGCGGCCACCGAGCGGGGTGTCATCGTCATGAACACGCCCTCCGGCAACACCGTGGCGACGGCGGAGCTCACCTTCACCCACATCCTCTGCGGGGCGCGTCCGGTGCCCCAAGCGTCGGCCTCGATGCGCGCGGGCCAGTGGGACCGCAAGAGCTTCTCGGGCCTGGAGCTCTTCCGCAAGACCCTCGGCATCGTGGGCGTGGGCCGGATCGGCGGCGAGGTGGCCAAGCGGGCCCAGGCCTTCGGCATGCGGGTTCTTGCGAGCGATCCCTACCTCGCCCCGAACCGGGCCAAGGCGATGCAGATCGAGGCGGTCTCCCTCGATGAACTGCTGGCGCAGTCCGACTACATCACCGTGCACATGCCGCTGACGGACGACACCCATTACCTGCTCGACGAGGCGGCCTTCGCCAAGACCAAGAAAGGGGTGCGGGTCTTCAACTGCGCCCGCGGGGGCATCATCAAGGAGGCGGCCCTGCTGGCCGCGCTCAAGTCCGGCCACGTGGCCGCCGCCGGGCTGGACGTCTACGAGGACGAGCCCCTCGCCGCCGACAGCGAGTTGCGCAAGCTCCCCAATGTCACCTTGACGCCCCATCTGGGCGCCTCGACCGCCGAGGCGCAGGATGCCGTCGGCGTCGAGATCGCCGAACAGATCGCCGACGTGCTGCGCGGCGGGGTGGTGCGCAACGCCGTGAACATGCCCTCGATCGACGCGGCGGCCCTGAAGGTCCTCGGCCCGTACCTCGACCTGGGCGGCAAGCTGGGAACCCTGGTCCAGCAGATCGGCCCCCAGCAGATCGCCTCGCTGCGGATCACCTATTGGGGCAAGATCGTGGAATTGGACGTCAATTCGGTCACCCGCGCGATCCAGCGCGGATTCCTGCGCCGGATCAGCGGCGAGGAGGCCAATTTCGTCAACGCCCCGATCCTGCTGCAGCGCCTCGGAGTGGGCGTCGAGGTGGTCAAGTCGACGACCGACAGCGATTACACCGACCTGATCCAGGTCGAGGCGACGGCGCCGGCCGGCGAAGTCTTCGCGGCCGTGGGCACCCTCACGGGCAAGAACAGCCAGCCGCGCCTGGTGGGGATCAACGGCCGCGAGGTGGAAGTCGCCGCCGAGGGCAAGCTGCTCGTGCTGGAAAATCTCGACCGGCCCGGCATGGTCGGCACCGTCGGCACCCTGCTCGGCCGCGACGGGGTGAACATCGCCGACATGTCCCTAAGCCGCCTCACGCCCGGCGGCACCGCCTACATGGTCGTGCGCGTCGACACCGAGCCCAGCGCCAAGGCCCGCGAGGAGATCAAGAGCAACCCGGCCATCAAGCTGGCCAAGTTCGTCCAGCTCTAAAGTCGGCATGCCGCGCTTCGACCAGTTTGGTCCGTACCTGGCGCCGCTGCTCGCGGCCGCGGTGGTGGGCTATCTCCTGGGAGCCCTGCCGTTCGGCTACCTGGTCGGCCGCGCGCACGGGATCAACATCTTCGAGCACGGCAGCCACAGCCCGGGCGCGACCAATGTCCGCCGGGTCCTCGGCAAGCGGGCCGGCCAGACCGTCTTTGTCCTGGACGTCCTGAAAGGAGTGGTCGCCGCCGGCTGGCTGCGCCTCTGGTTCGGGCCGTCCCGCCCCGGCCACCTGCTCGCCGTGCTCGGCGTCGTCGGGCTGGTCTGCGCGATGGCCGGGCACTCCTTTTCCTGCTTCACGCGCTTTCGCGGCGGCAAGGGCGTCGCCACCGGGGCGGGCGCTTTCCTCGTCCTGATGCCGATCGTGACCATCATCGGCGCCGTGGTCTGGACCCTGCTCGTCCTCTCGACCGGCTACGTCTCGCTCGCCTCCCTCGCGGCGGCCGTCACCCTGCCGGTGGCCGGCCTCGCCCTCGGGGTGCCCGGGCTGTACGTCATCGTCGCCGCCGTGGTCGCCGTCTTCGTCCTCATCCGCCACCGGGCCAATATCGGCCGCCTGCTGGCCGGCACCGAGCACAAGTTCCGCCGCAAGGACCCATCATGAGCGAGCGTCCGACCATCCGCCTGGGCCTCTGCGGCTTTGGCACCGTAGGCCAGGGGGTCTGGAAGCACCTCGAGCGCTCCCGGCCGGCGCTCGAGTCCCGCCTGGGCCGGCGGCTTGAGGTGACGGCCGTGGCGGTGCGCGACCGCCGCAAGGCCCGCCCGGTGAAGATCCCCGCCGCCAAGCTGACGACCGACGCGCTCGCCGTGGCGAACGATCCGCGGATCGACATCGTCTGCGAGCTGATCGGGGGCACCGGCCTCGCCCGCCAGGTAACGCTGGCCGCCCTGAAGCGCGGCAAGGTCGTGATCTCGGCCAACAAGGCCCTGATCTGCGAGTACGGCGCGGAGATCTTTGCCTGCGCCCGGCGCCACGGCGGACATTTCCTGTTCGAGGCCAGCGTCGCCGGCGGCATTCCGATCATCAAGGCCCTGCGCGAGGGCCTGGTGGCCAACCGCTTCTCCCGCATCTACGGCATCCTGAACGGCACCTGCAACTACATCCTCACCCAGATGGAGGCCCTCGGGGCGCCCTATTCCCAGGTGCTCGCCGAGGCCAAGGCCCTGGGCTACGCCGAGGCCGACGAGTCCCTCGACGTCGAAGGCTGGGACACCGCGCACAAGGCCTCGATCCTCGCCTGGCTGGCGCACGGCACGTGGGTGCGGACCGACCAGATGATCGTCGAAGGCATCGATCGGATCACCCCCGCGGACCTGCAGAACGCGGCGACCCTGGGCTATGGCATCAAGCTGCTGGCCGTGATCACCCGCGATTTCCAGACCGACGAGATCTGCGTGCGGGTGCATCCGACGCTGCTGCCGGTGCGCAGCGTGATCGCCAGCGTCAGCGGCGTCTTCAACGCGATCGCCGTGACCGGCGATGTGGTCGGCACGACCCTCTACATCGGCCGGGGCGCCGGCCAGGACGCGACCGCCAGCGCGGTGATCAGCGACATCGCCGACGCGGCGGCCCTGCTGCGCCACGGCCCGGGCGCACCGGCCGGCGACGACCAGCCGGCCGCCGGGGAGCGCTGCCCGATCGCCCCCCCGGAGCGGATCCGCAGCCGCTACTACCTGCGCTTTACCGTCGACGACCAGCCGGGCGTCCTGGCCCGCGTGGCCTCCGCGCTGGCTCGCCACCGGGTGAGCATCGCCTCGGTGATCCAGACCCCGGCCGCCCGCAAGGGGGCCGCTTCCCTGGTCCTCACGACCCACACGACCGACGAGCGCGCCGTGCGCCGCGCGCTCGGCAACCTGGCGCGCCTGGGCAGCGTCCTGGAAACCCCGCTCCTCTTGCGGATCGGCGAATTCGCCGACTGAAGCCCCCGGCGCCTTTCCATGCCTCGCCTTGTCCAAAAATATGGCGGCACCTCCGTCGGTGACGTCGAACGCATCAAGAAAGTGGCCGAGCGGATCAAGGCCTCCCACGACGAGGGCAACCAGCTGGTCGTCGTCGTCTCGGCCCGCGCGGGGGTGACCAATGAACTGATCGCCCGGGCCAAGGCCCTGACCGCGCACCCGCAGGAGCGCGAGCTCGACCAGCTCCTGGCGATCGGCGAGCAGGAGACCATCGCCCTCACCGCGATGGCCCTGCACGGGATCGGCGTGCCGGCGGTCAGCCACACGGGCGCCCAGGCCGGGATCGTCACCGACCAGGAGCACACCAAGGCGAAGATCAAGATGATCCACGCCGCGGCGGTGGAGCGCGACCTGCAGGCCGGCCGGGTCGTGATCGTCGCCGGCTTCCAGGGCATCAACGACCAGGGGCAGGTGACCACCCTCGGCCGCGGCGGCTCCGACCTGACCGCGATCGCCCTGGCGGCGGCGCTCAAGGCGGACAAGTGCGAGATCTTCACCGACGTCGACGGGGTGTACACGGCCGACCCGCGGGTGGTGAAGAGCGCGCGCAAGCTCGACGAGATTTCCTACGACGAGATGCTCGAACTGGCCTCGGCCGGCTCCAAGGTGATGCAGGCCCGTTCGGTTGAGTTCGCCAAGAAGTACGGCGTCATTTTTGAAGTTCGTTCCTCCTTTAACCACAATCCCGGGACCATCGTGAAAGAAGAAGTCGCCTCCATGGAGCAGGTCGTCGTGCGCGGCGTCGCCGTCGACAAGGACCAGGCCAAGGTCATCGTCAGCAACATCCGCGACCAGCCCGGCTCGGCGGCCAAGGTGTTCCGCTGCCTGGCCGACGCGAACATCATCGTCGACATGATCGTGCAGAACGTCGGCCGCCACGGGGTGGCCAATCTCACCTTCACGGTCCCGCAGGGCGACACCCACCGCGCGGTCCAGGCGCTCGAGCCGGTGCTGGCCGCGCTCGGCGGCGGCGACGTCAAGGTGCACCCGCAGATCGCCAAGCTCTCCGTCGTGGGCGTGGGCATGAAGACCCACAGCGGCGTCGCGGCCTCGCTCTTCCAGGCGCTGGCCGACGCGGGCATCAACATCGAGTTGATCAGCACTTCGGAGATCAAGATCTCGGTCGTGATCGGCCTGGACCGCGCCGATGAGGCGGCGCGCGCGGCCCACGCGGCCTTCCAGCTGGAGCGGGCCTGAAGCCGTGCGCTTCCTGTCCACGCGCGGCCAGACCCCGCCCCTGTCGTTTTCCGACGCCGTGGCGACCGGCCTGGCGCCGGACGGAGGCCTGTATCTGCCGGAAAGCCTGCCCGACCTCCGGGCCGAGCTGCCCGGCTGGGAGGCGCTGGCCTACCCGCAGCTGTGCGCCGCCTTCCTCCAGCGCTTCGCCACGGACATCCCCCCGGAGGTCCTCGGGCCGCTCGTGGCCGCCGCCTACACCGGCTTTTCCGATCCGGCGATCGCTCCCCTGCGGCAGCTCGGCCCCAAGCTCCGCGTCCTGGAGCTCTTCCACGGACCGACCCTGGCCTTCAAGGATTTCGCGCTGCAGGTCCTGGGCAATCTCTACGCCCGCCAGTGCGCCGTGCGCCACCAGACGATCAACGTGCTCGGCGCCACCTCCGGGGACACCGGGGCGGCGGCGATCCACGGCCTGATCGGCCGGCCGGGCACCGCCATCTTCATCCTCTATCCCGACGGCCGGGTCTCGCCGCTGCAGGAGCGCCAGATGGCCTGCACCGGGGCCGCCAACGTCTTCGCCCTGGCCGTCGCCGGCAGCTTCGACGACGCCCAGGCGATCGTAAAGCAACTCCTCGGCGACCAGCCCTTCCGCACCCGCCACCGGCTTTCGGCGGTCAACTCGATCAACCTCGCCCGGGTGCTCGCCCAGTGCGTCTACTACCTGTACGCCTGGCTGCGCCTGCCGGCCGGGGAGCGGGCCGACGTCGAATTCGTCGTGCCCACCGGCAATTTCGGCAACGTCCTCGCCGGTTGGCTGCTGCAGAAAATGGGCGTGCCGATCGCCGGCTTCAAGGTGGCGACCAACCAGAACGACATCCTCTACCGGCTCTTCGCGACCGGCGAATACCGGGCCGAGCGGGTGCAGCCGAGCCTGGCCCCGTCGATGGACATCCAGGCCGCCTCCAATTTCGAGCGCTTCCTCTACTACAGCCTGGATCGGGATCCGGCGCGGGTCCGCGCCGCGATGGCGTCGATCCAGGCGACCGGGGCCTGCGTGTTCCCGCACTTCGACCGGGACACCTTCACGGCCTCCCGCTGCGTCGACGCCGAGATCCCGGGCATCATCCGGCGCGTCTACACCCAGCACGGCTACCTGATCGACCCGCACACCGCCTGCGCCTTCCAGGACCTGAATCCGGGGCGCACCAGCATCGTGCTGGCCACCGCCAGCCCGGCCAAGTTCCCCGCGGCGCTCCGCGCCGCGGTGGGCTTCGAGCCCACCGATCCGAGCCTCGAGGCGCTGAAGGGCCGGCCGGTGGCCAAGATCCCGATCGCGGCCGATGCGGCGGCGATCCAAACCTTCGTCGCCCGTCACGCGGTCACTTGATCCGGCGGGCCATCCGCTCGGCCAGCTCGGCGAGAAAGCGGCCGTCGCCCGGCAGCCGGCCCAGCGCCGCGACCGCCGCGGCCGTGTGCTCTTGGGCGAACCGCCGGGAGGCCTCGAGGCCGTGCACCTTGACGAAGGTCGTCTTGTCCGCCTTGGCGTCCTTGCCCGCGGTCTTTCCCAGGGTCGCGCTGTCGGCCGTCACATCCAGGATGTCGTCGATGATCTGAAAGGCGAGGCCCAGGTGGACTCCGGCCTCGCGCAAGGTTTCGACCTGCGCGGGGGCGGCGCCCCCGATCCGCCCCCCGAGCACGAGCGAGGCCCAGATCATCCCGGCCGTCTTGCGCGCATGGATCTGGTTTAGGATCTCCGGATCGATCGCCGGCGCCTGCTCATAGAGCAGATCGAGCATCTGGCCGCCGATCAGGTACCCGTGGCCGGCGGCCTCGCCCAGCTCCCGCACCAGGCTGCCCGCCAGCAGCGGCCGGTCCCCGTAGTGCAGCCCGAGCAGCTGGAAGGCGAGGGTCAGCAGCGCGTCGCCCGCCAGGACAGCCGTGGCCTCGTCGTAGGCGCGGTGGAGGGTGGGGCGGCCCCGCCGCAGGTCGTCGTTGTCCATGCAGGGCAGGTCGTCGTGCACCAGGGAATAGGTGTGCACGCATTCCACCGCCACCGCGGCCGGCAGGGGGTCGCCCCCCTCCGGGCCGGCGAACAGCTCCGCCGCGGCCAGGACCAGCACCGGGCGCAGGCGCTTGCCGCCCGCCTGCATGCTGTAGCGCATGGCCTGGCTCAGGCGCTCCGGAACGAGCCCGGCCGCCGGCAGGAGGCGGTCGATGCCGGCCTCCACCCGCGCCACGTGGCGATCCAGTTCGGCGGTGAAATCCATGGCCGGAGGATTAGACGCGGTCCCGGACGAAAAGCAACGCGCTTGCCGTCCGCCTGAATCCACTCGCCAAGGCGCGGCCCTTCGCGCAATACGACGGTCCTGCGCCTATGCCGACCTACGAGTACGTCTGCCCCAAATGCGGCCACGAATTTGAACAGTTCCAGCCGATGAGCGACGCCCCTCTGAAGCGCTGCCCCAAGTGCAAGAAGCTGGGCCTGAAGCGGCTGGTCGGCCGGGGCGCCGGCCTGATCTTCAAGGGCACCGGCTTTTACATCACCGACTACAAGAAAACGGCCGGCCCCAAGGAGGGCGGCGAGGGGAAGGCCGCCGCCGGCGAAACCAAGGCGGCGGCCGCGGAGTCCAAACCCGCCGCCGCGGAAGGCAAGCCGGCGGCCGCCAAGCCCGCGGGCGGGGAAGGCAAGGGATCCGGCGGATCGGCCAAGTCCTCGCCGGGCTCGCCCGGATCTTCGGCCCCAAAATGATCTCTGCCGGCTGATCCCAGCTTGTGTCGAAGCAACTCAAGAGCGTCGGACTCGTCTCCGCCCTGACGCTGGCTTCCCGGTTTCTCGGCCTCTTGCGGGACCAGCTGGCCCTCGCGCTCTTTGGCGCCAGCGGGCTGATCTCGGCCTTCTATGTCGCCTTCACGCTGCCCAACCTGTTCCGGCGCCTCTTGGCCGAGGGCTCGCTGACGGCCGCGTTCGTGCCGACCTTGCAGGAGGAGCTCCTGGTCTCCAGCCGGGAAGGGGCCTTCGCCCTCCTCTCCAAGGTCTCCTCGTGGCTGTTGGTCGTGACGGCGTCCCTGGTCGGCCTGGCGATGCTGGTCTTCAGCCAGGCGCACCTGCTGCCGGGGCACGCCCAGCGCTGGTATGACGCAGCCGACCTGTCCACGATCCTTTTCCCCTACCTGATGCTGATCAGCCTGGCGGCCGCCTTCAGTGCCACCTTGAACGTGCTCCACCATTTCGTCGAGCCGGCGCTCTCGCCGATCTGGCTCAACGCCGCGATGATCCTCTCGCTGGTGGGCGCCAAATACCATTTTGCGCACAGCAAGCTCGGCGAGATGCACTGGCTGTGCGCGGGCGTCCTGATCGGCGGCTTTCTGCAGATGGCGGTGCCGGCCGCGGTGCTCTTCAAACTGGGCTGGAGGCCCCGCTTCGACCTCGCGCTTTCGCCGCGGGTGCGCGAGATCGCGATGCTGATGACCCCGGGGATCTTCGGCCTGGCGATCTACCAGATCAACATCTCGGTTTCGCGCTTCCTGGCGTTCGACCTGAACGATTCGGCGGTCACCTACATGTTCACGACCAACCGCCTGATGGAGCTGCCGATCGGGGTGTTCGCGATCGCGATCTCGACCGTCTTCTATCCCCTGATCGCCCGCCATGCGGCGCAGCGCAACTACGTGGCCATGGGGGAGGATTTTCGCCGCGGCCTGCGGCTGATCCTCACGATCAACATCCCGGCGGGCGTCGGCCTCGCCCTGCTCAGCGGCCCGATCGTGCGCCTGCTCTACCGCCACGGCCACGTCACCAGCACGGACGCGCACAACATGGCCGTGCTGCTTTCGCTCTTTGCGGTCGGCATGCCATTCTTCTCGATCGTCAACCTGACGGTGCGGGCCTTCTACGCGCTCAAGGACACGCGGACTCCGGTCCGGATCGCCCTGATCGATTTTTTGGTCAACATCGTCGTCAGTCTTTCCTTGATGCGCTGGCTCGGGGTGGTCGGCCTGGTGGCGGCCAGCACCACCGCGATCATCGTGCAGACGCTCCTGCTCGAGCGCGCCCTGGTGCGCCGATTCCCCAACCTGTCGCTGCGCTCCCTGATCCCCAGCGTCGCCAAGATCTTCGGCGGCACGGCGGTGATGGCGGGCGTCGTCCTGGCCGGCCGGCAGCTGCTCGGGAGCCTCGCGACCAGCGAACGGGTGCTCGAAATTGCCGACCTGCTGATCCTGATCCCCGTGGCGGTGGCCGCCTACGGCGCGGTGATCTGGCTCTTGCGGATCGAGGGCCGCGAGGAAATGGCGGCGGTCTTCTCCCGGGTCCGGGCGGGGAAGGTGGTGCCCCCGGATCCGCCGGCGCCCTAGGCGAGCCGTTTGCTTTCGGGAGTATTTGCGCTTCCGATAGGGCCATGGCCGGTCTCTTCTCTCCGTTTCCGCTCAAGTCGGTCCAGCTGCGCAACCGCATCGGCGTCTCGCCGATGTGCCAGTATTCGTCCCTCGACGGGGTGGCCCAGGATTGGCACTTGGTCCATCTCGGCTCCCGGGCCTCCGGCGGAGCCGCCCTGGTCATCGCGGAAGCAACCGCCGTCTCCCCGGCGGGGCGGATCAGCCCGGGCGATGCCGGAATCTGGGCGGACAAACACGTGGAGCCGCTCGCCCGGATCAACCGATTCGTCAAGTCCCAGGGCGCAGTCCCGGGGGTGCAGCTCGCCCACGCCGGACGGAAGGCTTCCGTCCAGCTGCCCCAGCTTGGGGGCCGGCACCTGCGCGAAGACGAGGGCGGTTGGTCCACGCTGGCCCCCAGTGCGATCCCCTTCGGCGGGCCGCTGGACAAGGTCCCCCGGGCCATGACCCCGGAGGACATCGCGGCCGTGCAGCGGGAATTCGCCGGGGCGGCGACCCGGGCCCTGGCGGCCGGCTACGAATTCCTGGAGTTGCATTCCGCCCATGGCTATCTCTCCCACGAGTTTCTCTCGCCGCTCAGCAATCAGCGCACCGACGCCTATGGCGGCAGCTTCGACAACCGGATCCGCTTCCTGCTCGAGACCACGCGCGCGGTGCGGGCCAGCTGGCCCGAACGCCTCCCGCTCGCCGTTCGTCTCTCCTGCACGGACTGGACGCCGGGCGGCTGGGATCTCGATCAGAGCGTGGAGCTCTCCCGCCGGCTGAAGGCCGAGGGGGTCGACCTGATCGACTGCAGTTCCGGCGGCGGGGTGGCCAACGCCAAGATCCCGGCCGCGCCGGACTATCAGGTCCCCTTCGCCGAGCGGATCCGCCGGGAGGCCGGGATGGCGACCGCGGCCGTCGGCCTGATCACCCAGCCTGCCCAGGCCGAGGCGATTGTGCAGGCCGGCCGCGCCGATCTGGTCTTCCTCGCCCGCGAATTGCTCCGCGATCCTTACTGGCCGCTGCACGCGGCGCGCGCGCTCGGCTGCCCGGAAGCCCCTGCTCCCCCCATCCAGTACGCGCGGGCGTTTTGACAAAACCGGGCCGGCCCGATTGGCTGCCAGCTGCGCATGATCCCGATCCTTCCCAATACCCTCATCGACTCCCTGCGCTGGCGCTATGCCACCCAGAAGTTCGACCCGGACAAGAAGATCTCCGACGAGAATTGGGCCGCCCTCGAGGAGAGCCTGGTGCTCGCCCCCTCGAGCTTCGGGCTCCAGCCCTGGAAGTTCGTCATCGTGCAGGATCCGGCGGTGCGCGAGCTGATTTCCGCCGCCTCCTTCGGCCAGCTGCAGCCCGTCCAATGCTCGCATTTCGTCGTCTTCGCGCTGCGCCAGAATCTCGATGCCAGCCATGTGGACCGCCACATCGCGCGGATCGTCGAAGTGCGGGGTGGCAGCGCCGACGCGCATGCGCGCTTGCGGGCCTCCCTGGTCCGCAGCGCCGACAAGGCGCGCCAGGCGGGAAATCTGGACGATTGGATGGCGCGCCAGGTGTATATCGCCCTGGGCCAGTTCATGACGGCGGCGGCTCTGCTCGCCATCGACACCTGCCCGATGGAGGGCTTCGAGCCCGCCCGCTACGACGATATCCTCGGCCTGGCGACGCAGGGCTACACCGCCTTGTGCGCCTGCGCCGCCGGCTACCGGGCTGCCGACGACAAGGACGCGGCCACCCGCAAGGTGCGGTTCAAGACCGAAGAGGTCGTCCATTACCGTTAGAAATCCGGATGCGCGCGCTTGTCCTGACCGCCGCCCATCAGCTCGGGCTCGCCGCCATGCCAGCCCCGGCGCCAGGCCCCGGAGAGGCCCTGGTGGCGATCCGGGCGGCCGCCCTGAATCACCGGGACGTTTGGATCAAGGCCGGGCAGTACGCCGGCACGACTTATCCCTGCGTGCCGGGCTCCGACGGCGCCGGCGTGGTGACGGCGGTCGGAGCCCGGACCGACCCGTCCTGGGTCGGGCGCGAAGTCGTGATCAATCCCGCGCTGAACTGGGGCCCCCAGGAACAGGCGCAAGGGCCGGCCTTCGGCATTCTCGGGCTGCCGAGCCAGGGAACGCTCGCCGAGTTTGTGGCCGTGCCCGCCGGGCAGCTGCGGGCCACGCCCGCCCATCTTTCCTGGGAGGAGGCGGCGGCGCTGCCCTTGGCCGGACTCACGGCCTGGCGCGCCGTCGTCTCCCGCGGGGCGAGCCGCCCTTCGGACCGCGTGCTGGTCACCGGGATCGGAAGCGGGGTGGCTCTCTTTGCGCTGCAGTTTGCCGTGGCGATCGGGGCCGAGGTCTGGGTCACTTCCAGTTCGGACGAGAAGATCGCCCGGGCGCAGGGGCTGGGCGCCCGGGGTGGATTTCGTTATGATCGCGGAGGGTGGGCGGCCGAGGCCGCCAAAGCTCCCGGCCCCTTCGATCTGGTGATCGATAGCGCCGGGGGTCCCGGGTTCAACGACCTGATCGACCTGGCCGCCCCGGGCGGACGGATTGTCTTCTTTGGCGCCACGCGCGGAAACTCCGGCCCGGTTGCCCTGCGCAAGATCTTCTGGCGCCAGCTTTCCCTCCTCGGCACCACCATGGGCAGCCCCGGGGACTGGGAAGCGATGACGGCCTTCGTCGAACGGCAACGCCTTCGGCCGGTCGTCTCCGAAGTCTTCGCCTTCGAGCAGGCCGCGGCGGCGTTCGCGCTCATGGAGGCCGGCGGCCAATTCGGCAAAATCGTGATTCGGATCGGCGCTTGACCGCGACCGGAGGCCGGCCGATCCGGCGAAGCCCAAGATTTAATGCTTTTGCGCCTGATTCTTTCGCCGGGATCTCTACTGTGCGGGGCGCCGATGAAACGAATCCTGGCTGGCACGCTCTTCCTGCTCGCGCTTTGCGGTTGCTCCGAGGTCAGCACCCGCACCGCGCCCAAGGCCGACTTGAGCCGCTTCAATCGGATCTACGTGGAGCACCGCCTCAACGACGGCCGCGGCATCGACCAGACGATCGTGCGGGAGTTGCGCCATCTCGGCTATAACGCCTCCTCCGGTTCGCCGACCCTGATGCCGCGCAACACGGAACTGGTGGTGCGCTACCAGGACGAGTGGACCTTCGATTTCACGACCTACATGATCTCGATCGACCTGTCCGTGCACGACGCCTTGTCGGACAAGCTGCTGGCCACCGGAGGCAACTATCACCCCTCGATCACGGGCAGCTCGGCCGAGAAGATGGTGGCCCAAGTCCTAAGAAAGCTGTTCATCGCCAAGCCGCCATTGCCGGATCTTCCGCCGCCCGGCAATACGCCGGATTTGAGCAACTAACGGGAAAGTGGCGCGACGACCGGGACTCGAACCCGGGACCGACGGTTTAGAAAACCGTTGCTCTGTCCGGCTGAGCTATCGTCGCAGAAATACACTTCATTTCTACGGTTTCGGGAACTGGGTTACAATCCGAAAGCCGACGGACTTTGATTGAGACCGTCCTCAAACGTACAGTTTGAGACCAGCATGCTCAACGGTGAAGGACTCATATTGGTCCGAGCTATCTTCGATCTGCAACTCAAGGCCTCCGAAGAAAATCACCAAATGCCGATCGTCCTTTACTTCACACTTCGAAATATTCTTTCCAAGAATCTTGGGGATACTCCAACTATTCCGGTCTGCATGTTCGATGGAACGATCAATAATAACCCCTCGTTCATCTTTTAGCAACCAGTGTCCTTCGATCGTAATCGCACCCTCTGGATGGAATCTGATTATCAGCTCGTGTTCGCCGATTGCCACCTGGGTGCATTGAAGGCCCGACAGGGATGATAGATCGAGGTTTATTGGAATACGGTGCACGATTTATCTCGAATTACAGGCGTCGACTTTCGATTCCCTCATTTCAGTGCCTGACGCGTATTTTCCGGATTCTGCCGACAATCCAGAACGCGCCAAACGACGGCGATATCACCGTCGATCTTATAGTAGACGGCGTAGGGAAATCGTTTCGAAAGCAAACGATGGTAGCCGAAAACCAATCGATGAATCCCTCCGAAAAGCTCCAATGAATCGATATCCGAAAACAGCGAATCAAGAAAGTAGGTGCCCAAGGTTTCGCCCTGTCTCGCGTAAAAAGCTTTCCCCTCAGCAAGATCCCCCAGGGCTGCAGGGAGAATCTTGAGTTTCATGCACTGGGTCGTCTGAGCGTGTTCTTTGCAGTCTCCCAGTCGAGGGGCTTTTCCGCACCCTCAGCCACTCGCCGCTCTGTCTGGCGCAAGGCATCCTGGTGCCAGGCGGGGGATTCGAGAGACGCCTCATCTCGGCTTAGATCTTCCCAAAGCGTCTCCATCGCGCTGAGCTTCTCCAGGCGGGACATTTGATGAATGGGAAGCGCGAAGGCCATGAAAAGAGACTACGCGGCACTCCCTAAACGGCAAGTTTCCATTTCCGACGCCAGATTCGAATTGCTTCCCTCAAGATCGAGCGTGGGCCCTTCTCGGATCAGGTGCTTTGTTGCACCTTTTTTGTCACCCGACTTTTAAATTTGGGCGTTCTCCAGATGACTCGGGATTACCCGTCTCACTCGTAAAATGCTGCGCCGCCGGGAAAAGACGACTCGGGCATACTCTGGAGGACGCCAGCCAAAATCCCTGTTTCGTTTTAGAAAACCGTTGCTCTGTCCGGCTGAGCTATCGTCGCAAAATATCTGCTATTTGTATGAACGGACGGACCAGGTTACAATCCGAAAGCCGGGCGATTCGGAATTTCCGGTCAAGCTATCTTGTCTCGGATTCTTTTGGCCTGGATTAGTTCTATTTGGCTGCTGCTGGCTGCAGCAATGTTGCCGAGAGGTCACCGAGCTGTTTCTGCAGTTGCGCCTTTTCTCTCAGCGCTTGGAAGGTGGCAATTTGAGGAGGAGTGAGCACCTGCTGAGCTTGGGTCAATACAGCATCCCAGTTGGTTTCCGGAGAGGTCGTCGCGAGCCCGGTCACCTTAAAACCCCCGGTATTAGCTGCAACAATCTGCATTAACTGATCGGCCTGGCCCGCTGTCAGGGGGCTATCCGCGTAATAGAGGCTACTTGCAAGTGGATCGACGGTCGATGCGCGTGCATCAACCGTTCGTGCGAATTGAGAGAGCTGTTCATCTCCGTTGGGACCCAGGATGGCATTAAGTTTCTCGGTGACGATCTCGGTCGCCTGCTTTCTCATTGTCCCCAGACTCGGATCTGAAAGAGCGATCCCTTGCGAGTTCGCGGCTGCCATCATGTCGAGACGTTCTTGATACTGGTCAGTGAGGACGCGTTCGACGGCTGAGATCTGCGCTGCCGACAAACCAAGCTTCCGAAAGATTGGGCCCAGACTTAAGCCGAGGTTGGCGGCGTAATATTTGAGCGCCAACTTCTGATAGGCTGGATTCGACGCCAGAAGTCCGGGACGATTATCTGATCCGGTGTTGGCGTCGGCTACGCCCTTTATGGCGCCGGTTGTTCGGGTTTTGGTCGCCCGCGAACTCTGCGCTGCCTCCTGAATGGTTTTATCGAGTCGAGCAAGCTGCTCGCGCGATGTATCGCGCTCCCGGATAACTTTCTCGAGCACGGCATTGATTTGGCGTGCTTGGCCGCGCTCATATACGGCTGAGCCGATCCCTGTGACCACGAGAAGAGTCCCGACCGCGATGGCAATTTTGGATGTACTCATAAAGCCTAGAAGGGTTGAAGCGCCGCCAGTTGTCGTCCCAGCCAGTACGGCGTTTGCCACGTTGGTCGCGAAGCCCGCAGGTGCCCCCGCACTCGCGTGGCTCGTCAGCATTGCAGAGAGGGTGACGGCGCTGGACGTGAGGCCCCGCCTAGACAGAAGGTTACGTAATTTTTCGAGCGCTCGGTCGGTCCTCATACGCGCGGCATCTTCCGAAACTCCAAGGACTGCACCGATTTCGGCGAAAGGTTTGCTTTCGAAGAAGCGGAGCAGGACGGCGTTGCGGTCACGCTCATCGAGTTGGTCTACTACGGCATCGAGCTCCGGGCGTAATTGATCCCAATCGCCTTCGGTGGGCGACATAACTGAAGGTTTGTCCATAGCGTGAGCCTCCTTTTCTCGATTTTTCCGCCGGTGCTCCGCGCGGATCGCGTTGGCCGCGGCATGGCGGGTGGCGACATAGAGCCATCCGGTTAGCGCTGTATGTTTTCGAAGCGATTCGGCGTTGAGCGCCAGTGTAGCAAAGACCTGTTGAACTATGTCCTCGGTAATATGGATATTCCGATCAGTCCGTCGCAATGCCGCCCCATAGACCATACCCAGATGGCGCTGAACCAACTCAGTGAACGCTACTTCCGACCCATCTTCGAGGTAGCGGCGGAGCAATTCTGGGTCATCCGTCATAGGCTAATACTAAATAAGCACCGCCAACCCAAAAACCGAACACAGAATTTGTCGCCGGCCGCTGGCACAAACAGTTAAATTGTTTCTCGGCACATATTTAAAATCGGCTCTATCGCGGCCCAGCAGCAATTACCTCGCCCGCCCACCGATACACGCGGATGCGAATTCACGCATTGCCTAGCCATAGCATTCGGCTAGCATTCATGCCATGAAACCGCCCCTCATCGTGTCCAATCCGGGAATCTTGAGCGGGACCCCTGTTTTTGCCGGGACGCGTGTGCCGGTCAAGAATCTGACCGATTACCTGGAGAACGGTGAGTCCATCGATGAATTTCTCGACGACTTTCCAAGCGTTTCCCGGGATCAAGTAATTCAATTCCTCGAAGACGCCCGAGCCAAGCTCACCGCCGACGCTGCCTGACATGCGGGTTCTGCTCGATGAGTGCTTGCCGCGCAAGCTGGGTTTGGAGTTTGTGGGGCACGCCGTAACCACAGTCCCGAAGGCAGGGTGGGCGGGAATACTCAACGGCAAGCTATTGACGTTAATTCAAGGCAACTTCGACGCCTTCATCACCGTCGACAAGAATTTGCCGGCACACGAAAAGCCCGCGGCGCTTTTGTTCGGTATAATCGTCCTTCGTGCCCGATCCAATCGGCTGCGGGATTTGAAGCCGCTCATCCCTGAGGTCCGCGCCGCTTTGGCCACGCTCAGACCGGGCTAAATTGCAGTTATCTCGACGCCCGGTCTTTAGACCGTCCGTTGCATCTTTTATGTAACCCGGCTTCGAAATTTGGGCCGCCTCGGGATGACTCAGGACTACGCGTTCTGATCGTAAATCGTTCCGTCGCTATGAAAAGACGACACGAGGCGACCCAGGCTAACATCAGAGAAATGCCCGTTTCGTTCTAGAAAACCGTTGCTCTGTCCGGCTGAGCTATCGTCGCGAAATATTCTGCATTTTTATTGTGGATGCAGTCTCGTTTCAATCCGAAAGGCTTAGAGGTGCGCGGCGTCAGAGTTGTCCCAGTCCTCTGCGCGATGCGCAATCCGGACACAAGCACTCAGGAAGTTTCGTATCGGACGTCGATCCTATGAGAAACCATCCTAGCGCCCAGGACGTTTAAGCGTGGCGTTGAGCCCATGGCCCGTAGGGGGCCTCAGATTCACCTTCCCTGATATCTTCAGTGGCAGAATAACACGCGGGGCAAGTATTGCAGTGTAGACCAAGAACGATCTCAAAATATTCTTCGTACCCTTCAATGCAGACACGATTCGTTGGCATTGAATCAGGAGCTTATGCTTCGAAAGGCTTAAGGCAATGGAGCGACTTTTCCGGGCGGCTCAGAATTCGCCGCCCGCTTCCAAGCAGCTAAGAGTTCCTGACGGTGTACGGCGGCCCACTCAACGATCAGCCCGAGCGCCCGTGGCGGAAAGTAACCTTCAATCGGAGAGATTTGTTGGATATCAATCACGATCTCGTCATCGCATAAAAGGCGTGGAAATGCGGAGGAGCATGATCGCGGAAATACATCCGAACGATAATGCCGTAAAAGCGGCTCAGTTCAGGCATGCGCGGGCTCGCCTTTTAAAGAGAAGCCAGATGGAAGGTGTCCGGTGACAGTCCGATAGAGCGCGTCTGCGCAGAGATCGATGTCACCATCCCAAATGGGTTGGCCAAAATCGCCGACACGAACACTGTCGAATGCATTTGGGTCATTCCATGCACGGAAGACGCCGCCTCCAACGTAGGAGGAAAGATCAACTGTACCCTCTGTACCATCAAAGAAGCGCAGCCAAAGGTGGTAATTCGGCAGGGGCTTGAGTGCGGTGACCTTCATCATCGAATAGTGCGGTAAAATTTACCTGAGTGCAAGCCGAGCCCATACTCCCGCCGTTGCACCTTTTTTGTCACCCGACTTCAAAATTTCGGCCCTTTCGGGATGACTCGGGATTACAAGTCGGGGCCATAAATCATTGCGCGAGTGTGAAAAGATGACTCGGGCATACTCCGGAAGACCCCAGCGGAAACAGCGGTTTCGTTTTAGAAAACCGTTGCTCTGTCCGGCTGAGCTCGCCCGAGGTGGCAGAGACATGGGCGCGTTCCGTTCAGGACAACCCCAATACTCCTTTCGCCGACTACGCCAAAAGCGAGATCACGAAGATCGAGGCGATGCGTACGCCCATGGAACTCAGCTTCACCGCGCTAGACGGGCGAAAAGTCAACCTGGCCGCGCTTCGCGGCAAAGTCGTGGTGCTCGACTTCTGGGGCACGTGGTGCGGCCCGTGCGTTGAGGAAGTGCCGTTCATGCGCAAGCTCTACGCCACCTACCACGACAGCGGCCTGGAGATCGTCGGCATCCTGACCGACCAGTTGTCCCCGGAGAAGATTGCCGAGTTTCTTCACGCCCACGAAATCACCTGGCCCCAGTATTATGACGGCAAGGCGGACGCAGTCGCCAAGCGCTTTTCCATCCGCGCCTACCCGACCGTCATGGCCCTCGACAAGAGAGGGATCATGACCACCTACGCCCGCGGAGAAGCCCTCGAAGCGGAAGTCAAACGCCTGCTCGGGCGGTAAATATTACGGCTCAGGTCCCGGCCAAGACCTTCGCGGCATGGGCCACACTGTGCGCTCGGCGGTGATGGGCGTAAACCCGCATAAGGAGGGCACCGCCGTCTGCATGTCCAAGCCACGCTGCAACGGTCGGGATATCCACCCCGGCCTCGATTGCCGAGGTCGCAAAGGCGTCGCGTAGGTCGTGGTGGGTCAATGCCTCCACACCCTGCTTGTGGCAGGCCCGCGCAAGCGATTTCCCGGCCTCTCCGACAGCGAGCACCATTTCCTTGGGTTCGACAGACCGAATCGCGTATAGGCGCTCAAGAAGGGCTTTGGCGGCGGGAATCAGCGGTACTTCGCGGTTGGCCGCCTCGGTCTTGCTCCCCCGGACGTGGAGAATCCCCCGCTTAAAATCCACGTCGGCCCATGTCACCCCATTCGCCTCGCTAAGCCGGCAGCCGGTATAGGCGAGAAACCGGCAAAAATCGGCAGCATCGCGGGAGAACCCGCCGCCCCCGCGCTCGATCTCGGAGAAGATCTCAGCGAGTTTGGCCGCCTCTGGCAGGTTCGGTTTACGCGGGGTGTTCTTGAGCTTCAGTCCCCGGGGGCAGAGGGGATTGCCGGGGAGTTGGCCGCGCTCGACGGCGATGTCGAGCATCCGGCGAAGGGCGTCGATGCACTTGTTGATGAGCGAGGCCGACGAGCCGTTGATCTTCGGGCTGGCCTTCTTGGCGCCTGGCACCACGAAGCCGGTACCGTCGCGGCTGATGCGGTTGCGCCATTCGAGCACGGCTTGCTGGGTAAGATGGCTTGGATCGAGGTCCCTGAAGCGGGGCCATGTCTTGACGATCGTTTCGACCTCCTCACGGAGCCGTCGCTTGGTCTTTGGCTTGATGTCTACCCGGTCTTCGATCCGTTGCTTGTAAAGGACTACGATGTCGCCCATCCCGGCACTGCCGGCGGTGACGTTTCCCGCCATCTGGCGCAAGCGCTGAATCTTACTTCGCTCGTCGGCGAGCCGCAAGTTGGCGACCGTCCAAACGTCAGTCTCAAGATTGATCCACTTTTGCTTGCCGGCCAGGGTGAATCTACCGTAATACCTTCCGCTCGCGGTGTTCCTTAACAGGTTTGGTTCTCTCGTTGTGTCCCATGTTTGCCGGGTAACGCTCATGTTCTCGGTTGACGTGTAGAAGATCAGTGTAGAAAGTGACAATGGAAACACGAAATAATTCCGTAACTTGTTGAATACAAGCACACGGGGTGGTAGCTCAGCTGGTTAGAGCGTCTGCCTGTCACGCAGAAGGTCGCGGGTTCGAGTCCCGTCCATCCCGCCAGTTTATCAAGCAGTTACATGATTTCGGCCGACATGGAACAGTCCGTCGTCCGCTCAGAATAGCGGCGCGCTATTCTTGGGGTCATTCACGAGTGCTTCGAAGCCAGGATCGCCCTGAATCGGCCACCAGTTAATGCTGCTGCGGAGTATCCCGACCGAATCGAAGCTTGGGAGAGGATGCTTGAGCGCCCTCGCAACTAAGGCGATCGCGCGATCTTTATCGCCAAGCCAAGCGTAGGCACACGCAAGGTCGACTTGTCGCTCGGCTCCGATCGCCGACTCTTCGATTTTAGCCAATTGTTTGCGAGCAACCTCCTTTTCTCCCAATATGGCCTCTGTCAGCGCGAGATCGTCCTGTTTCACCGTGTTTTCGGGTTGTACCGCTAGTGCAGCGACCAACAAATCTCGATTCTTGAGCAGTAACGGGCGCGCGCGTTCCGGCTGGCCCAGTTTCATGAAGGCCATCGCCACCGACAGCAGATCCAAACGCTCAAACACAGGACTGAACCGCCAATTGGGTCCAGCATTTGTCCACAGTTGAACGAGCGCTGGAGCGTTCCCAGTTATAAAGGCCCAATTCGCGGCGACAATGATCGCGTCGTGGTCAGTCCGAAGAGCCGCCGGCGGGAGACCCGCGATAAGCGCGTCCCCGGCATCTTTCGAGCCGTTTATTGTAAATGGCAGCATGGCGACGCTCGCCTGCACCAGCAAGTCGCCAGGGCCGCCCAAATCTACCCAAAGTTTCTGGCGTTCCATCAACTCCCCGTATCGCCTTAGGCTCAACAGCAACCCCTCGAGCTGCTGCTCCGCCGATCGGGAGCGTGGATCGAGCGAAACCGCTTGGCGAACCTCCGCAAGAGCTTGTTCGATGTGGCCATCCCTGCGGTCAATCGCGCCAAGGCCGGCGAAGGCGTCGGAACTGTTGGGAAACGCCTGGACGACGCGCTCAAAGCACGATTTCGCGGTCTTTAGGTCATTAGTTGCTACGAAATACTCGCCCAGCTCCATGATGACTCTCGGATCTTCAGGCGCAAAACGCACCGCGGTATCAATACACTCCTTGGACTGGGCGAGACGGGCAGCGGAGTGATCAAGAGTATTATAAGCCTTGAGATGCACGCTTGCCAATTCGGCCCACGCTAAAGCGAAGCTGGGATCAAGCTCAACCGCCTTGGCAAAAAGCGGTTCCGTCTTCGCCAACCAATCCCGGCTGTTGTCCTCGACGCGCGATTGCTCCCGTCCCTTGAGGTAGAGATCATAAGCCGCCACGTTGGCCGTGGGCCGGCTGGCCAGGCGGGTTTGTTCCTGCGGCGCGATCTGGGCGTTGAGCGCGACGGCGATCTCGGTCGCCAAGGCGGATTGAATTGTGAACTCATCGGTCAACTCAAACTCTTCGTCATATTTGCTGGCCCAGATGTGGGTGTCGGAACGAGCGTCGATCAGCTGGGCAGTCACGCGCACTTTATTCCCCGCGCGCTGGACGCTGCCTTCCAGGACGTACCGCACGCCCAGTTCCGCAGCGATTTGCCGAAGCGGCTTTTGGGTGTCGCGATATTGGACAACCGAAGTGCGCGAGATCACCTTGAGTGCGCTGACATTTGCCAAAGTGGTGAGGATGTCCTCATGAATACCATCGGTGAAGAAAGCATTCTCGGATGCCGAACTCAGATTGACGAATGGCAGCACCGCGATTGATTTTTCCGGGACGGTCGCCGAAGCCAAGGTCGAGTCCGCCGGGCCAGAGCCAGTCCGCCGAGCGAATAGAACGATGCCGCCGATGAGCGCAAGTGCGCCGGCAACCCACGCCCACCGCCGGCGCATTTGCCGAGTCGAAAGCGCCGGCGGCGCGGCCCGGGTGCGCGTTGGCGGTTGCTCCGAGAGCAGCGCGCGTACGTGGTCAACGAAGTTGGTGTTCGGCACTCCCCGGGAAAGTCGCATCCATTGCGCGCGCAAGAAGGAAGCCGGAACCAGCGCCTCGTCCTCCAAAACGTCGTCGATTGCGATCGGCAGCAGAAACGAGGTGCCCGCGGCCATCAGATGGGTGCGCTCCTCGGCAAGTTTCCATTCCAGGCGGAAATAAGCTTCCCGCCGCGCTTGAGTATTCGCCGAGATGATCGGCACAAACAGGGCGCAGGTCTTGATCTGGGCGCGAATGTTGTCGTCCCACGCTTCGCCTCCCTGAAGTTCGCTTTCGTCCACCCAAACCTGGACGTCAAAAGCCGCCAACGCATCTGCGATGCGTCGCGCCGCTGCGAGGTCCTCGCGGGCGTAACTTATAAATACCGCCTTGGTAAGCTTCATCGTCGGATTTACCCGAAGCGGAGGCCCCGTTTGGGCCAGTCAAGGCCGCTCCTGCGGTCGTAGACGCCCGAAAAACCTCGTGCATGGGACGAGGATCCGCTGGAGAAAACCCGGCGCGTTAGCCTCAAGTCAAAGACGGCTCCGGGTTTCATCGTCTCGAATCGGCATTTATCGGTGTTGCCGAAATGGTCATGGAAACGCGCAAAATACCAGTCCGGCAGGGGCCAGCCAGTCTAAAACTTGGGTCGCCGGCGCATCCGAAAGCTCTTTAGCGGTCAAGTCGGGGCCGAACACCAACCGAATCAAACACGAGGCTTCATCGCCCAAGCGCTAAACGGATCCACCTTTTCGAGGCACCCTCATAATCGTGAATATAATCGTTTGCTTGCCGCGGGCCTCGCCGTCTTGGATTGGGCGAATGCCCCTCATCGCTGCGACGCCCGCTTTCCCATCCTCCCCGACCCGGCCGAGTCCCGTCCATCCCGCCATTTCGAAAAGCCCGTTTCTCCTTGGAAACGGGCTTTTTTTCTAGCAAACACCTGGCTGCACTCCGATCGCTGCGCCTTCGGCCGCCGGATATTTCTCGAGCTGACACGCAACTTGAATGGATCACTTCGCAAATTAGCGGGTCGACTGATGCGAATCCCGCTGCCCCCGTGAGTCCCCAACCAGCATCCAATGGCGCCGGGCGATCTGTTTCCCGGTGGCTCGAACAATGGGGCCGCGATCTCCGCTTTTCAGTTCGGTCGTTGCGCCGAACGCCCGGGCTCAGCCTCGCGGTGATCATCACCCTCGCGCTCTGCATCGGCGCGAACGCAACGGTCTTCACGGCCTTGTACGGCCTAATTCTCAAACCTCTCCCGTTTCGCCAGCCTGGCCAGCTGGTCGAGATCTACAACTCGATGCCGAAGGGCGGTCAGCCCAAGCGCCCGATGAGCCTCGGGCAGTACCTTGATTACAAGGCGAACGCCGACCTGTTCGACGGTTTCGCCCTTTGGCAGGCCTGGACCTTCAACATCGGCGAGGAGACCGATCCGACCCGGGGAATCGGCGCGCGGGTGACAGCCGACTATTTCAATCTGCTGGGGGTTCAGCCGATCTTGGGCCGCTTTTTCACTCCGGAGGAATGCGCGGTGGGCCGGGATCACGTGCTCGTACTGACCCAGTCGTTCTGGGAATCGAACTATGGCGCCGATCCTGACATTGTCGGAAAGGTAATCCACCTGAGCAGCGAGCCCTACACGATCATTGGAGTGGCTCCGCGGCGCTTGGAGGAATGCAATGTGGATGCGGCGCTGCTCAAGCCCTTCGAATGGGTGCCAGCCCTCGCGCAGCCGCAGGCGCGATTCGCCCTCGGACCGCAGATGTACGGCCGGGTCAAGGCGGGTGTGCCTGCAGCCATGGCGCTCGCGCAGCTCGCGACGTTGGAGGGGCGCTATCAGCAGATCGCCCCGCCGGGGCTGCGCGACTTCCTCACTCGCAACGGCTATCGTGTCGCCCTCGGGCAGATTCGCACGGAGCAAACCAAGTCGGTGCGGGATAGCCTGCTGCTTCTCCAGGGAGGCGCCTTGCTGGTCCTGCTCCTGGGTTGCCTCAACGTCGCTAGCCTGATGTTGGCCCGGTCCAATGGCCGACAGGGTGAGCTGGCGATCCGCCAGGCGCTGGGAGCCAGCCGGGCGGTGCTGGCCGGACAGATGTTCATCGAGAGCCTGGTCCTCGTCGTGCTCGGCGCCGTCGTCGGCATCGCGCTCGCGTGGAGCAGCCTGCGGCTGATTAACACCTACACCGCCGTGATCGTGCGGCAGGCGCCGGCGATCTCGCTGGATGGGGCGATCCTCGGCGTGACCTTGCTCGCCTCCGTGGGGGCGGCGCTCCTGATCGGCCTCCTGCCGGCGCTGCGCCTGCGGACCACCAATTTGCTCTCCTCGATGCACGGCGGGGCGCGAGGTGCCTCGCTCAGCCGCGGCCTCCGGGCGATGAGCGGATCACTCGTCGTAGGCCAAGTCGCGTTGGCGCTGTCGCTGCTGGTCGGAGCCGGTCTATTGGTGAGCAGCTTCACCCGGGTGCTGGCCGTCGCACCTGGCTACGACGCCCGGAAGGTCGTCCATGCCCGGGTGGCGCTGAATCTCTCCTATCAAAACCTGGATGCCGCCCATGCGGTGGCCGCTCGGATTGTGGCAGCCATGGAAGCGATTCCCGGAGTCGAGGCGGTCAGCATCACCTCGCATCTGCCCACCGCCCTGCAGTTTCCGGTCGTGACGCTGGCGATCCGCGGCGCCAGCCTCGGACCGCAGGATACCTATCCGACGGCGATGCAGATGGGGGTTTCGCCGGAGTACTTTGCCACCATGGGCATCCGGCTGCTCGAGGGCCGCAATTTCAATGCCGCGGACAATCAATCCGGAGCCCGGCCGGTTTTCGTGGTCGACCGGAATTTTGCGCAGAAGTATTTCCACGGCACCAGCGCCGTCGGACAACTTTTGGCCTTCAATGCCAACGCCCCCGCCAAGAGCCAGCCGATCATCATCGGAATCGCGGAGGTGGCGCACTACAACAGCCCCGATGACCGCAGCGGGCTGCCGATGGTCTATCGTCCCGTGATGGGCTTCCAGTTCATGGGCTTTTCGATGGAACTGCGCACCGAGCGTCCGCTCACGAGCCTACTCCCGTTGATGCGCGCAAAAATGCGCGCCATCGATCCCGCACTGCCGCTTTATCAAGTGGAAACCATGCAGACGCAATACAACACCTACCTCGACAACCGCCGAGGCGTCATGCTGCTGCTCGCGGTTTTTGCCGCGATCGCGCTGCTGCTCGCGGCGGTCGGGATCTATGGGATGCTGGCCTATGATGTTTCCCAGCGCACGCGAGAGATCGGCATCCGCGGAGCGATCGGCGCCACCCATCGCCAAATCACTGGACTCATCCTCCGCCAGGGCCTCAGCAAGGCAGGCATCGGCGTCGGCTTAGGGCTCGTCGGTGCGAGCTTTCTGACCCAATTCATGACGAGCCTTCTCTACGAGGTTCGGCCCACGGATCCGGCGGCTTATATCGCCGTGTCGCTGATGCTGCTGGCGGTTGCATTGCTGGCGAGCTATCTGCCGGCTCGCCGAGCCGCTCGGGTCGATCCGGTCGTCGCGCTGCGCGACGCATAGGGTCTGGCGCCCGATTTCCGATTGGCGCCCTTCATTCAGACCGAAGGGCGATCATCGGATCGACTCGAGTCGCCCGGTGAGCGGGCAGCCGGCAGGCGACCAGCGCGGCCAGTCCGAGCAGCCCGCCCGTCGCGAGGAAGGTCAGCGGGTCGGTGCTGGTGATCCCGTACAGCCGGCTCGCGATAAAGTGGACCAAGGCGATGGCACTAATGACTCCCGCGGCACAGCCGACGGCCGACAGGCCCATCGCCTGCTTCAAGACCAGCGAGACGATATTCCAGCCGGTCGCCCCGAGGGCAATGCGCACGCCGATCTCCCGGGTGCGAAGCGTGACATTGTAGGCGAGCAGGCCGTAGAGTCCGACGCAGGCGAGGATCAGGGCGCAGATTCCAAAGCTGCTCGCCACCTCGGAAACGGTTCGTTCCTGGATCAGGAACCGATTCAGACTGTCATCAAAGGTCATCGAGGCGGACCGGACGCGCGGATCAATCCGCTGGACCACGCCGGCGATGCTCGGGGCCAGAGTGGCGAGGGTGTCATCCGCGCGCAGCGCCATTTCGAACCCGCTGCTTTTCGGCGGGAAGAAAATCGAGAAGAAGAAATCTACTTCGAGAACGGCGGAAGAAAATCCTCCCAGGCCATGACGACTTTCATTCCGCCCGAAGAAGATGACTTTCATCCTGCCCCTGCCACTTTCTAAGCGCCGGTCCCGAAAGCCGACGCCAGTGTATCGCCCTGCTTCGTTACGGAGCCGTTTGCCGCCTTCAAGGTCCAGCACGGCATTGGGGTCCGTAATGGCCGGCCGGCTTAGCTTCCGGCGGAACAGCGCCATCAGAGGGTAGCCGTACCCGCGGCCTGTTTACGCCTACCTTGCAGGGCACCCTGATGCATTCGTCGGGGCAATTAACCTAAGATCGCTCCAACCGGATGGCGGGGCAACGCATTACCCTGATAGCGAGCGAAAGCACACCATGTGCTTCGCATTTGAGCCGTTAGGTTCATATCAGAAATTACCTGCCGAGGGGAAAGACGAACCCATACCCCCTCTCAACCCGGACAGAAGCGAGTAGCGCCTCGTCTGGTGCGTTGCCACCCAGGCGAGATTCTACGCACCAGAATCATGCTACCGCTTAAACTATCTGCCGAAAGGGCCGGAGGCTCCACGGCCGGCCTGATGGAGATCATCGCCGAGGACAAGAGGCCATTCGGCGCGATCCGACTTAAGCCATGGCAGGCCTACGGGTTCGCGCTCCTAGTGACCGTCGTCACGCTTGGACTGCGCCTGGTGTTCGATGGACCGTTAGCCGGGCGGCCAACTTTGGTGATTTTCACCATGCCGATCATGCTGAGCGCCTTTGTCGGCGGATTGGGGGCCGGGCTGTTAGCGACGACAGCCTCCTGTCTCACAGCGAGTTACTACTTATTTCCGCCGCTAAATTCCTTCGCAGTCGCATCGACTGCGGAGCGCTGGCAACTGCTTTTCCTCGTGCTAGCTGGCGCCTTGATCAGCGGCTTGAATGAAGCACTTCATCGCGCGCGTCGGCGCGCCAGCGTCACCATCCGGGAACACCGGGAAACGGAGCAAGAGCGCGAACGATTCTTCGCCCTCTCGCAGGACTTGCTCTGTGTGCTCGGTTTCGACGGCTACTTCAAGGATTTGAACTCGGCCTGGGTCGAGACGCTCGGCTACACCAAAGCGGAACTGCTCGCCACGAAGTTCATCGAATTCGTCCATCCCGCCGATCGCGAAGCAACCCTGGCCGAGGCGGAGAAAGTTTCCGGCGGCAAAGCCCTGACCAGCTTTGAGAACCGCTACCTTTGCAAGGACGGCTCCCACCGGTGTTTTCAATGGAACGTCACGCCGGTCGTCGCGGATCGGGTGATGTATGGGGTCGCGCGCGACATCACCGAACGCAAACGAGTTGAGGCGACTGCGGCCGAATTGGCCGCGATCGTGGAGTTCTCTGATGACGCGATCATTGGGAAGAATTTGCAGGGGCTCATCACGAGTTGGAACCTGGGGGCGGAAAAGACTTTTGGGTATGCGGCCCACGAAATGACGGGCCAGCCGATTACGCGCTTGATTCCCCCGGAACGCCAGCAAGAGGTAGCAGAAATTCTGGACCGGATCAAACGCGGTGAAAATGTGCCGCATTTCGAGACCGTGCGGATACGCAAGGACGGAAGCCCGGTCCGGGTCTCGATCACCGTCTCCGCGATCAAGGATTCCGCCGGAAACGTGGTCGGCGCATCGAAGGTCGCCCGGGACATCACCGAACGTCTATTGGTGGAGAAAGCGCGGCTGTCGAGTGAGGCGCGTTACCGCACACTCTTCGATTATGCGCCCGATGGCATTGTCATCGCCAATTCGCAAAGCGTCTACCTTGATGCCAACCCCAGCCTGTGCCGGATGCTTGGCTATTCTCGCGACGAATTTATTGGACTGTGCGCCGCGGACATTGTCGCCCAAAAGGAGATCGAGCATGTCGGAGAAGCGATCAAGGAAATCAATGGCAAGTCCGACCATCACCGCGAGTGGCAGTTCCGGCGCAAGAATGGCTCCTTGTTCGAGGCCGAGGTGATTGCGACGATGATGCCGGACGGCCATCTACTGGGAATGATCCGCGACATTACCGAGCGCAACCGCACGCAGGAGGCGTTACGACAACACGCCGCGCTTTTCGACCAGATGTATGACGCGGCAATTGTGTGGACCTGGGAAGGACCGATAACATTTTGGAATCGAGGAGCCGAACGTCTTTACGGCTTTACCCGCGCCATGGCGTTGGGCCAGACAAGCCAAGAACTATTGCGGACGCAATCCCCCGAAGGTTGTGCCGCGCTTAACCTGGCGCTGATGCGGGATGGTCATTGGGAGGGCGAATTGGAGCATATTACCCAAGCTGGTCGCAGGATCACGGTTGAAACACGGATGATACTGATCCGCGAGCCGGAGCGCACCTATGTGTTGGAAGCCAACCGCGACATTACAGAAAGAAAAGGGGCGCAGAGGAGAATCAATCAACTGAACAGCGAACTGGAGCAACGCGTCACAGAACGCACCGCCCAACTTGAGGCCGCCAACAAGGAATTGGAGGCGTTCAGCTATTCCGTCTCCCATGACTTGCGGGCGCCGCTGCGCGCGGTCGACGGCTATGTCCGCATGCTCAAGGAGGACTGCGCCGACCGATTGGACGCGGAGGGCAACCGCCTGCTCGACGTCGTGAGCGGCGAGGCCCGACGCATGGGCCAATTAATTGATGATCTGTTGGCCTTCTCACGCCTGGGCCGCGAGCAGATGGACGGAGCCACCATTGACATGACTGCCCTGGCGCGCGGCGCGTTTGATAGTTCAACCCGCACCCTTCCGGAGCCAGCCCCCCGCTTCGACTTCACGGCGCTTCCTTCGGCGCGGGGCGACCTCAGCATGTTGCGGCAGGTTTTTGTCAATCTCATCGGCAATGCCGTCAAGTTCACCCGTCGTCAACCGGTTCCGGTCATCACGGTCGGGGCCATCAGCGACGCCGGCGAGACGACTTACTATGTCAAGGATAACGGCGTGGGCTTTGACGAGCAATACCGCCACAAACTTTTCAACGTCTTTCAGCGACTCCATAGCGAAGAGGAATTTGAAGGCACGGGCGTTGGGCTGGCTTTGGTCAAACGCATCATCCACCGCCATGGGGGCAAAGTCTGGGCCGAATCAAAGCCCGACCAAGGAGCAGCCTTTTATTTCACCGTCCCGATCGGAAAGGAACCGGCAAATGAGCAATCACACTGACGTCGAGGTCCTCCTGGTCGAAGACAACCCGCGCGATGCGGAGATGGCGTTGCGCACACTGCGCAAGCGCAACCTGGCAAATAACATCGTCCATGTGCGGGATGGGCAGGAGGCGCTGGACTGGCTCTTCGGTCTTGGCGCTCACGTCGGCCGCAATCCGAGCAGCCATCCGAAAGTCGTATTGCTGGATCTAAAACTCCCGAAGGTGGACGGCATGGAGGTGCTGCGCGCCGTGCGCGGCGATGAACGAACCCGGTTCATTCCCGTCGTGGCGCTGACCTCTTCGCACGAGGAACGGGACGTCATCGAGAGCTACAAGCTGGGCGTCAACAGTTATGTCGTGAAGCCGATGGATTTCGACGGTTTCTCGACCGCGGTGGCCGACTTGGGCCGCTACTGGCTGCTCGTCAACCAGGAGCCGAAATGAAGCCGATGTCCGAGCTGCCGGCGCTGGAAAAGCCGCTTCGCGTTCTCCTCCTCGAGGATCGCGCCACCGATGCGGAGTTGCTGATTCGCGAATTGCGGCGCGCCGGTTTCGCCCCACAGTGGAAGCGGGTTGAGACTGAAACGGACTTCCTGGCCGAAATCGAGAATCACCCGGAGGTCATTCTCTCCGATTACGAGCTGCCCCACTTCAGCGGCTTGCGGGCGGTGGAACTCTTGCGCAAGAGCGGCCTGAATATTCCTTTCATCCTCATTTCAGGAACGGTGGGCGAGGATGCCGCGGTCGAAGCCATGCAGCGTGGCGCAACGGACTACTTGCTCAAAGACAGACTTGGGCGATTGGGAATTGCCGTGCAACGCGCGCTGGAGCAAAGGCGCTTTATTACCGATCGCGATCAAGTGGAAGCGGAGTTGGTGAAGTCGGGGGCCCTGCAGCGGGCCATTTTCAACAGCGCCACCTTTGCTTGCATCGCGACCGACGTGAAAGGCATCATCCAGATTTTCAACGTCGGCGCCGAACGGATGCTGGGCTACACAAAGAAAGACGTGGTGAACCGGCTCACGCCCGCGGACTTTCACGATTCGCAGGAAGTGATCGCACGGGCCGCGGCGTTGAGCCTCGAGTTTGCGACGCCGATCGCCCCGGGCTTTGAAGCGCTGGCATTCAAGGCCTCGCGCGGCATCGAAGACATCTATCTGGTTACCAAGGTCCGCAAGGACGGGAGCCGCTTTCCCGCGATGGTGTCGGTCACCGCGCTGCGCGACGAGCAACAGGGCATCATCGGCTATCTGCTGATTGGCACGGACAACACCGCCCGCCATCAGGTCGAGCAGGAGCGGCAGAAGCTCGATCAGCGCCTGCGCGACCAGCAATTCTACACGCGCTCGCTGATCGAATCCAACATCGACGCCCTGATGGCCACCGATCCACAGGGCATCATCACCGACGTCAACCAGCAGACCGAAGCGCTGACCGGCTGCACGCGCGATGAATTGATTGGCGCACCGTTCAGGAATTACTTCACCGATCCGGAGCGGGCCGAAGCCGGAATCAATCTGGTGCTGCAGGAGAAAAAGGTCAGCAACTACGAACTCACCGCGCTGGCCCGCAGCGGCAAAGCCACTGAGGTCTCGTACAACGCGACCACCTTCTACGATCGGAACCGCAGGCTGCAGGGCGTCTTCGCCTCCGCGCGCGATGTCACGGAACGCAAGCAGTTCGAGCACGCCCTCCAGCAGACAAATATCGAACTGCAGGGCGCCAAGTCGGTCGCTGAGAATGCCAACCTCGCCAAATCGGCTTTTCTCTCGAGCATGAGCCACGAGCTGCGCACCCCGCTCAACTGCATCATCGGCTTCACCGAGTTTGTAATCGATGAAAAGCCCGGTCCGCTGCTTCCGAAGCAGAAGGAATACCTGAACGACGTGCGGAACAGCGCGCGCCACCTTCTCCAGCTCATTAACGACGTGCTGGACCTTGCGAAGGTGGACGCTGGAAAAATGGAGCTGTGTCCGGAGGTATTTCCCATGCATAAGGCGGTCGAAGAAGTGATTGCGGTGATGAAGGGCGTCGCCCTCCAAAAGCACATCACCATCGACTTCGACGTCGAAGCGGGGCTCGACACCGTCAGGCTCGATCAGAAAAAGCTCAAGCAGGTGCTCTACAACTTGCTATCCAACGCGGTAAAGTTCACCGACGACGGCGGAAGCGTGGATATTTACGCGCGCCGACTGAACCAGCAACAAATCGAGGTACGAATCCGCGACACCGGCATCGGGATGAAAACCGAGAATATCGGTCGGCTGTTCACGGAATTCGAGCAACTGGACTCCAGCCCGGCGCGGCGCTTCGAAGGAACCGGACTCGGCTTGGCCCTGACCAAGAAGATCATCGAATTCCAGGGCGGCCGAATCAGCGTCGCAACTGAACTCGGCACGGGCAGTGTGTTCACCATCATCCTACCGGCGACGATCGGAACCGAGGATCTGCCATGAGCGCCAAGATCCTCGTCGTGGACGATAGCGCGATCAATCTCAAGCTCGTCTCGGACGTGCTCACCTTTGAAGGCCACGAGATCCTCAAGGCCATGGACGCTGACGCGGCGCAGCTCGTGCTCGCCGATGCCATGCCCGACTTGATCTTGATGGACATCGCGCTGCCGGGCATGGACGGGCTCGCCCTCACCCGGAAGCTCAAGGCGGAAGAGCGAACGTCTCACATCCGCGTGGTCGCCTTGACGGCCTATGCGATGATCGGGGACGAGCCGAAGGCGCTCGAAGCCGGTTGTGCGGGCTACATCACCAAGCCGATCGACACGCGGACATTCCCTGCGCAAGTGGCCGCTTACCTCGAAAATCCGCCTCCGGCGAGCGGCGACCGGTCGGCATGAAATCGCTCACCGCCAGCCCGCTGGGCGAGATCACCGGCCAGCTGCCGACCAGCACGGGCCAACGCATGAACATTCTCATCGTCGACGATTACGCAGCCAACCGAAAGTTGCTCCGCGTCCAGCTCGAGACCGAGGGATTCTTCGTGGCCGAAGCCGCGGATGGCCTCCAGGCCTTGGAAGTGCTGGCGGCCCGGCCGTTCGATGCCGTCATCTCGGATATTCTGATGCCCAGGATGGATGGCTACCGGCTGTGCCATGAAGTGCGCAAAGACGCGGCGCTGCGGGACCTGCGATTCGTACTTTATAGCAACACCTACACTTCGCCGGCCGACGTGCAGCTGAGCGAGACCGTCGGCGCCGATCAGTTCGTCGCGAAGCCGGCTCCGCTCGCAGTGATTCTGGGCGCCCTGGAGAATTCCCCCCAAGGCCAAAGGCCGCGCCCTTCCGCGCCGGCCGATGCCGAGATTGTCGTCAAACAATACAGCGCCGTGCTGGTCGGGAAGCTCGAAGAGGTCTTGCGCTGCGCACGATTGAATCGGTTCAGGGCGCAACGTTCGGGGTCGGCGACAGTTGCAAGGTTGCCAGCCGCCGCGCCATGAACATTCTTGTCGTCGACGACTCCGGCGCCAACCGCAAATTGCTCCGCATCCAACTCGAGGCGGAGGGCTTTTCCGTGGTCGAAGCAGCCGACGGCGTCGAAGCGCTGGAATTGCTTGCGACTCACGCAACCCACGCAGTCATCTCGGACATCCTCATGCCCCGGATGGACGGCTATCGGCTCTGCCATGAGGTGCGAAAGGACGCCGCGCTGCGACGGCTGCCCTTTATCCTCTACAGCAGCACGTACAAATCTCCGGCCGACGTGCGGCTATGCGGCACCGTCGGCGCCGATCGGTTCATCGCCAAACCGGCGCCGCTCGCGGTCATCCTCGAAGCGCTGCAGCTTTCCGCCCAAAGCCAAGAACAAGGCTCGGCGCGGATCTCCGACGAGGCGGTCGTGTTCGAGCAATACAGTTCGGTGCTAGAGGCGAAGCTCGAGAAGAAGAACCTGAAGCTGCAGCTGGCGCTCGATGTATCGCTCCGCGCGCGGCGGCGGATTCGAGAGCTCAACGTCAGCCTGGAGAGCCGGGTCCGCAAGCGCACCGCGGAGCTGGTCACCGCCAACCACGAGCTTAGCGCCGCCCTGGCTGAAGTCAGACAGCTCAACGCGCTCCTGCCGATCTGTTCCTTCTGTAAGAGCATTCGCGACGGCAAAGACTACTGGGAAAGCGTGGAGAGCTACATCACAAACCACACCAACAGCCAATTCAGTCACGGAGTTTGTCCGGCCTGCTACGAAACGCATTATGCGCCCCAACTGAAAAACCTGCACGCCCAAGCCGCGCCCTCTGAAGCCGGGGCGGCACCATCATCGCTCGTCCAGCCTGCCTCCCTATGAATATCCTCATTGTCGATGACCGCCCCCTGGACCTAAAGCTCTTGCGCCTTTGGCTGGAGGCCGCAGGGGCCACCGTAGCCGAAGCGGCCGACGGCGTTGAAGCGATCAACATCCTCGAGCACACCAGCGTCGATGCGATCATCTCGGACATCAAGATGCCGCGCATGAATGGCTTTCGACTTTGCCAGGAGGTGCGGACCCGCCCCCAGACTTCGGAAGTGCCCTTCATCGCGTACTCGGCCATCTGCACGTCCCAAAGCGACGATCGGCGAATGATCGAGTCCGGCGCCAACCAAATCCTTCGCAAGCCGGCCTCCGCCAGCGTCTTCGCGGGCATTTTACACGAAATTGCGGAAGGCAAATTCCTCCCGCATCCGGCTCCGACTCCAGTGCCGTTAGAAGCGGAGCTGCACAAGCTGCACCTTGAGCAATCGGTGGCAAAGCTGGAAGCGAAGAATCGCAGGCTCGAGTCGAGCGTCGAACAGCTAACGCTGGACCATCAGCACCTCGGACAGCAGTTGCGACAAGCCCAAAGCATGGCTGCGCTGGGCACGCTGGCCATGAGCATCGCGCACGATTTCAACAACATTCTAGCCGCGATCTATCAATACTGCGAGCTAGCGCGCGACGAAGCCCACGGCAACGCCACGCTCACCGAACATCTGAACGGACTGTCCCGCGGCGCGACTCGCGCGACCGCCCTCGTGCAACAGATTTTTGCCTTCGGCTGCAAGCGCAACGACACACGACGGCCGCTTGAGCTATGGCAAGTTGCGATCGAGGCGGCAGGGCTGTTGCGCGCCGCCGTGCCCGCCACAATCGATGTCCAGACATCGTTTGGGCAGGACACCCCTGACGTATTCGCCAACGCCACGGAGATCCATCAGATCCTCATGAACCTGGGCATCAATGCCGCGCACGCGATGCGAGCTCTGGGCGGCCGCCTGACTATAACCCTCGAAAACTGCCTGGTCGACGCGAAACTGGCCGCGCTGCATTCGGGTCTGCGCGCTGGGCATTATGCGCGGCTAACCGTAAGCGACACCGGTCACGGGATGGACGAGCAAACGTTGGCGCGGATCTTCGAGCCTTTCTTTACGACCAAAGCGTCAGGGGAGGGCACCGGGCTGGGTCTGGCGATCGTCCGTGACATCGTTAGGTCGAGCAACTGCGCGATCACGGTTTCCAGCCGGCTCGGCGAAGGCACGACTTTCCGGGTGTATTTTCCAGCGCACGTCGAGATTTCCGATTAACCAACGCCGCATGCCGTAGGCTCCGGCTCGAAATCAAAGCGCACCCAGCAAAGAACACGCCGATACCGGCCCGATTTTTTCGTTGTGATATTGCCAGACGACCCGCTTGTCCGCTGTAACCTCAAACACCTCGGGCAGGCCCAGGAAATTGCTCACGATGGTATTCCCGTTCGGCAGGCGCTGGGCGGTGCCGAGGTAGTGAAGTTTGAAGTCCGCGGGAAGATCGGCCTGCTTCACCGTCCAGACAATGCGGGCGGTGGAGTCGAATTCATAGACTGCCACACCGTATCCGCCGGTGACCAAGGTATTGCCGTTAGGCAGACGGAAGGCGCCGTTCACGCCGGGGTTCTTAGCGGGAGGGAGCACGAACGTTCGCAGTGCGTGCCCGTCGGCATCCAATTCCCGGACGACGGCGTCGGAACCGTACGCCACGAGGTAGGTTCCTGCGTCGGTTTTTCGCGCCAGACGGAATTGGTGGTGCGTGGGCTGCGTGGATATCAGCTTGATCTCGTGGGCGACGGTCAGGTCGCGGTTGATCTCGAAAAGGCGCCTAGAGCCGCACTCGCAAATTAGGACGCGGCCATCCGGCAGAGGCTGGCAGGAGTGAACCTCTACGTCCGGTCCGGCCTTGTATTCCCACGTGATGACGCCGGTGGCGGGGTCGAGCTCGCGCACGCCGCCGTTATGACTGGCCAGCAGTCGGCCATTGGGCAGGAGCCAGCTATCTTCACCCTTGGTGCCGACCGTGTATTCTCCGACGACGTCGCCGTTGGGGGCGATCCGGTAGACCTTTCCCTGCACGGGCGAATGGGCGAGAAAGGCATGGGTGATGCCCGTGGCGGAGACAACCCCAGTGGGAAAAGCCCGCGCAAGGGCGGCGGGCGAAGGCGCCCGGAAGCTCCGCTCGGCCCGGTCATTCGGGTCCGTGGACACCGGGCAGTCGCGCCAGAGCCAGCGCAGCATTTCCGGGAAGACCGCGCCGCCCTGCTTCTGGCCGTGGTTGCCGATGCCCCAGACATAATTCACCTCATAGCCCTTGGCCGTGAGCGCTTGCATGAGCCGGACACTCTGGTAGAACCAGTCCCGTTTCGGATCGGCCGGGTTGCGGTTGTCGTTGCGGCCGTCCTGCATGAAAATCCGGATTGGCTTGCGGTCGCTTTGGGTGACCAGCTCGGGATAGATGTACTCGCCGCGCAGGTCAGTGAAACTGCCGACCAGGGTGATGACCTTGCGGAAGTCATCGGGCCGGAACCAGGCGACCCCGAAGGCGGCGCACCCCCCGGAACTGGCCCCCATGATGGCATGCAGGTTGGGGTCGGGAGAGATGTTGTAGGTCTGGCGCAGAACCGGCATCAGTTCGCCGACGATCACCCGCGCATACTTGTCGGTGGGCGGATTGTATTCGTCGGCGCGGTTGGTCGTCCGGTCGCCCCAATTGCTGGGGACGGGCTCCGGCTGATCCGGGCGCCGTCCCGGATTGATGAAGACGCCGAGCAAGACTGGGATTTCCCGGCGGTAGATGAGATTGTCGAAGACGTTCTGGGCCTGGACGTCCCCGGGCTCGGCCATCATCGCCTGGCCGTCGTTGAGGATCATCACAGCGGTCGGCTGGGACGGGTCGTACTGCGCGGGCACGTAGACATAGTACGTGTGCTGGGTCCCGGGAAACACCCGTGAGGGCAGGGTGAACGGGCCGGCGATCCGGCCCTTGGGCACGCCCGGCTGCGGCTGCGAGTCCGGGCCGAGATGGTAGAAAGCGTCCATCCGGGGATCGCGCGCCGGCGGCGTGCGTCCGCCGGATGGAGGGGTGGCCGGGCTTTGCGCGCGGGCAACGGCAGAAGCCAGCAAGAAAGCCGCCAAACGGGGGTAGGGGAGGTTCATGGGTGGGGTGCTGATCCGGGGGTGGCGGATTCTTCCTGGCTCCGCCGCCAAAACGCAAGCGCACCTGGAGCGGGCCGGCGGCGGAGAGCGTGACCCGGTTGCCTAGCTCAATCGGCAATTCGTTCGCTTTTGGCGTGAATCCGCAGCCTCGTTGCGGAAGTCTCGGCCCGTGCCGAAGTTTCGCTTCACTCTCAGCCGGATCTGGCGATCCAACTTGGGGGCCGCTCCCGCGCCGCTGCCGCGGCCGGCCTTCCCAGCCAGCGATCGGCTGGCGGCGGCGATCTTGGGGATTTTCGCCCTGCTCTGCTTCGACGCCATCCGGGACACCTCCCCGACTTACGACGAGCCAGGCTTCATGCTGGCGGGTTATTCCTACCTCGCTCCGCACTCGGCGGAGGTTCCCGCGGCAAACCTGAGGCTCGCCGAGATGTGGATCGGACTGCCGCTGCTGGCACTCAAGCCCAGGATTCCCGAAGCCTTGCGCAGCGAACCGGGTCTGGTGATCGACCGGAACGCCTCCGACCTCGGCGCCTCCTTCCTCTACGATCCAGCGAACCGGACGGAGGCGATGCTCCGCGCAAGCCGGGCGGCGGTCGCCGCCGCCGCCATCGCCTTGGGGTGGATCCTGTTCGCCGCCTCGCGCCGATTGCACGGCCCGGCCGGCGGCCTCCTGACCCTGGTGCTGTATGGCCTGAATCCGGTCATCGTTTCGAACGCCGCTCTGGCGACAACCGACTTGATCACCGCGCTGGCCTTTACAGTCGCCGCCCTGGGCTACTGGCGGCTGCTCCATCGTCCGACGCTCGCCTGGACGCTGGCCTTCGGCATCAGCTGGGGCGCGCTGCTGGCCACCAAGTTCACCGGCATCATTTTTCCGGCGATCGCGGCCGTCCTCCTGGCGGTCCGCTGGGCGGCGGGTCCGCGGCCGGTGCGCGGCGGGCGTTTGCTCCTGGTCAGCATCCAGGCCGCAGCGGTGGCCTACGGCACGATCTGGCTCGTCTATGGATTTCGCTACTCGCTCGGCGCACCCCTCGGGGAGTCGGTTTGGACTCTGCCCGATCCCGGATTCGCCGCAAAAGTGCTCGATCTATCCCGGCGCGGACATCTGCTTCCGGAAGCCTACCTGTTCGACGTCCATATGTTTCTCTGGCAGTTGCACCGCCTGGTTTTCCTGATGGGCCGCTACTCCTGGGTGGGTTTCTGGAGTTTTTTCCCTCTGGTCGCCTTCTTCAAAATGCCGCCCGCGCTCATGGTCGCGCTCGGCCTGGCCGGGGCGGCCTGGGTGCTGGGCCGGCGCCGGACAGCCCTCCCCGCCAGCCGTCGGGTCGAACTCTATCCCTTGGCCCCGTTTCTTGCGACCGGGGCCGTCTATGGCTTGGTCGCGGTCGAAAGCCGCTTCAACATCGGCATCCGCCACCTCCTGCCGGTGTACCCGATGTTCTTCGTCGTGGCCGGAGCAGCCGCCCGTTTTCCCTTTCCCCGCCGAGGGCAGGCGGCGGCGGTCGGAGCCGCGCTGCTCGCCGGATCGCTCGCCGAGGTCCTGATCGCCCGGCCGAACTATCTCGCCTACGTGAACGAGTTCGGCGGCGGGCCCAAGAACGGCTGGCGCCTATTTGTCGACAGCTCCTACGACTGGGGGCAGGATCTGCCGGCGGTCCGGCGCTGGATCGACGCCCGGGCCGCACGGCCCGGGGCCGAGCGTCCGGTCTACTTCTCCTATTTCGGCAATGCTTTGCTCGACCATTACGGGATCCGCGCTTCGCTGCTGCCGCAGGATATCGAACGGCGCAAGACGATCACGGCGGTCCTCGAGCCTGGCACCTTCATCATCTGCGCGACCATGCTGCAGGGGATGGGCAGCGGTCCGATCCGCGGCCCTTGGCAGCGCGACTACGAGCAGTCCTTCCGAACCCTCGAGCGGGTGCTGCCCTCGATTCCCATCGGCACGCCGGAAGCGACCCGGGGCATCCAGATGTACGAACTGCTCCGTTTTTCCCGCCTGTGCGCCTACCTGCGAAAGCGGGAGCCCGATGCCCGCATCACTCCCAACGTCCTCGTGTACGAGCTCGACGAGCGAAGCCTCGCCGAGGCCCTCTCCGGGCCACCGCCCGAACTGGAGGACAAGAATGCTATCCTTGGCGCCCCGTAAGCCTAGTGTTCGGCCGCGTCCAGCTGGCTCAGCAGGAGCCGCGCGCCGGGAAAGTCGGGATCGAGCGCGAGCGTCCTGACTACCTCGGCGCGAGCCTCCCGGCGCTTTTGGGGATCGGCCGCCAGCAGGTGGGCGAGGTTGAAATGAGCGGCCGTCAGCCGGGGATCCAGCCGCACGGCGGCCTCCAGGTGCGGGAGCGCTTCGGCCCGGCGGTTACGGCTCACGAGGAGGTTCCCCAGTTCGGCTTGCCCGCCCCCAAAGTCGGGATGGGTCCGCACGAGGGCCGCGGCGGCATAGAAGGCATCGTCCGGCCGGGACAATTCCTCGAGCAACTGCACCAGGCCGAGCCAGGCCGCCCGGTTCCCCGGATCGTGCTGCACCGCCAATTGCAAGTGCACGCAGGCCTCCTCCGGCCGGCCACGCTGGTAGAGGAGCATCGCCAGGCCGCTCTGCGCCGGGACATCGCCGGGGACCAGGCGGACGGTCTCCAACAGTTGAGCGATTGCCCGGTCTTCCTGGCCCGGCTGCTGTTCCAGCAGCAGCGCCAGGTTATAGTGCGCCATCCACAGATCCGGGTCCAGCCGCACAGCGGCTTCGAGCTGCGCCTGGGCCTCGGCGGCGCGCCCGGGCTGACGCAGCAGTTCGGCGGCGAGGTTGAAACGGGCGAAGGCATTTTGGGGCCGCTTTGCGACGTTGTCGGTCCACAAGGTCAACGGGCTGCGGTAGTCCCGGTTTCGGGCGACGGTGCCGGCGGCAAAGGCCGCGGCCGCCGCACCCAGCACGACCAACGCCAGGCGCGGCCGCCACCGATAGAGCCCCGCCGCCACGACGATCCACAGGGGCGCAAGGGCGAGATACATCCGGTGCTCGACAATCATGTCGACCGTGCCGGGAACAACCGAGGTGACCGCCAGAACCGAGAAGAACCAAAAGCCGAAAAACCCCGCCTCCGGCCAGCGATAGAGGGCCGCCACCGTCAGAGCCAGGAGGGGCGCGACGACCAGAGCCGTCGGCAGGGCGGCCGCGGCGCTCGGGAGCCAGAAGGTCCCGTATTGGAAGATCAGGGGCCGCGGGAAAAAGCTCAGCTTAAGATAGGTGGCGATCGCCGGAAACTGGGTCAGCCAGTAGGGCCCCCAGGCCGCCTGGGCGGAAAATCCGCCCGTGCTCCCGTCCCGGTTGCCTCCCAGGCTGGCTACCAGCCAGCAAAGGATCAGCCAGGTGCCGAAGAGCGCGCCGTAAAACAGCTTTTTCGCGGCCAGGGCCCGGTGGAAGGAGCCGGAAACGAACGTGCGGTCCAAGAGCAGGACCACCAGCGGGGCGGAGGCCATTACCTCCTTGGCCATCATTCCCAGAGCGCACGCGAGGACGGCCAGGGTGCGCCAGAGCCCGGGGCGCGGCGATTGCACGGAGCGCAGGAAGAGCCAAAGCGTGAGCAGATAGCACAAGCCCATCAGGGACTCTGCGCGCTGGATCACGTAGGCAACCGCCTCGGTCTGCAGCGGATGGAGCGCCCAGACCGCGGCCACTCCCAGGGCCAGCCCGGTCGCATGGGCACCATAGCGTCCGGCCAAGCGCCGGAGCAGGGCCAACTGCCGGACGAAGCCGAAGAGGGCCAGCGCCGCGGCGGCGTGCACCAGAACATTGAAGAGGTGGTAGCCCACGGGATTGCGCCTCCCGAAGGCGTAATTGAGGGCGAGCGACAGGCCGACCAAGGGGCGCCCGCTGGTCGTATTGACCGCGGCCGGCCGGTCGAGCGCGGTTGCCAGATGCTCGAACGCGGTGCTTTCCACGATCGTGGGAATGTCATCCCAGACAAAGGCGCCCCGCAGGGAGTTGAAGTACGCGGCGGCGATGGCGAGGACCAGCAAGGCGCCGGGCAGAAGCCGCACAAACCTCGTTTGGAAACGACCCAGCATCAGCCGGACGCCTCCCACGCGGTGGGGTGCGGACCAGACTGCGGCAGCGATTGGCGGCTATCGGACCCGGGGGGAATGGGTCCAATCTGTTGCCGGGATTCGCCCGCTTGGCAAGGACGCCGGCGAGCCGCCGGCCTTAATTGGCCAGGGCCACCGGCGCACTGGCGGGCTTATAGTCCGGATCGACCTCCAGCCGCAGGTAGTCGTAGACCACCCCGGTCGTCAGGTCGCCGGCGGGCACGGTGAGCTCGATTTCGTTCTCGCCCGCTTTGAGCAGCCCGGCGTCGAACATCTGCGCGTACTCCCGCCAGATTCCCTTGTCGGTATTGTAGCGCAGGGCATTCGTCGCCACCGTACGGATCACGCCCACCTTCGTGCCGTTGACCGCCACGGCAAGGCCGCCGCCGCCGTCGGCGCCGGCGAGGGCGACGCGCAGGGCCGCCCGGCCCTGGCCCGCCTGGTCGGTGTTGAACTTGATCGTCCAAGTAGTGGCCCGGCCGCGGCCGTAGTTGCGCCAGGGCCCCATCTGATCGGACTGAGGATAGGTGCTCTGCGATTCGGCCTTGACCCAGCCGAAACGCTGGTTGGCCGGGTCCTTCGCGTCCGGATTGAGCCAAGCGGTGGTTTCGCTGTGGGGCACTTGTTCAAAGAACCAGTCCTTGTGGTAGTCGCTCTTGCCGATTGTATAAGTGATGTCATTCGGGAAGAGCAACGCGTAGCGCAGATCCCAACCCCAAAGCCAATAGTTGGCCCCGTCGCCCTTGAAGAACTTGCCGCCGGTGCGGTCGGGATAGCCGATCTCCCAAACCTGCCTCCCGTAGCGCACCGGCTTCCAGTTCAGATTGCCCAGGTCGACCGACGCGCCCGCGCCGACGGTGATGTCGGTTTGCGCGAACTCGCCGAGGACCCCTTCGGCAAACGCATGCAGCGTGTAGGTGCCGGGCCGGACGTTGGGGATGGTGAACCGGCCGTCGTCGCCGCCCTCGGACCAGAATTGGTAGTAATCGGCGTCGTGATCCCAAGTGACGAGCTTGCCGTTGCCTGAGCGCCGGGCGAAGGCTCCGCCGGCGCCGTTGAAGTCCGGATGGGTCAGCCCGACCCAAAGGTGCGGGAGCTTGGTCGAGGCGGCCTGCGGGTCGTCGAGGACCAGCTTGCCCGCCACCGTGCCGCGTCCGGCCTTCTGCGGGTAATCCACTCCCTGCACCCAGTCGTAGGGCCACTGGGCCTTGGTGACCTTGGCTTGGGCGAGCGCGTCCTGGAACAAGGCGTTGGCGTTCGCCGTCCAGGCCGCCGGAACGGTGGGGTTGCCCGCCGTGGCCGCCAGCGTGTCCAGGTCGGCCTGGGTAGCGGTGGCGGCGCTTTGCAGCGAATTAAAGTACACGAAGATCGGGCCTACGACCTTGTTCCAGACTTGCCCGGCCGGGATGTTGCACCCGGCGCCGCCGGCGTAGTGGCCAGAGGTCCAGTAATCGAGCATCGTCGCTCCCAGGTGGCAGACCAGATCGATCCGGGTCGGACCGCCGCCCAGGTATTCGTTGGAGGGGTTGATGAACCAGACGCCGACGTGGTTCTTGGTGCTGGACCAGCCATAGGCGGGCAGCTTGTACATCTCGGCGCTGTAGCTGTATTTGTGCTCGACCGAGTTTTTGTAGATGCCGGTGCTCATGATCCGCTGCTCCTTGGCATGCACGACGACCCCCGAGCGGATATCCGCATTGGAAGCCATGGGCATATTGCGGTCCGCATCGACCGAGAGCCAGTCGAAGTCCGGGGTCATCTGATTGATAAAACGGCTTTCTCCCTCGCCCGCCGCCGGATAGCTCGCCGCATGGGAATAGATGCAATAGGTGTAAAAGCCGCTGACGCCGCGCTCCAGGGTGTAGCGAACCTCAAGATCCATCTTCCCGGAGACTCCCTTGACATCCACTTCCGCCCGCTCGCCGCCGTTGCTCGCCGGGTCGATGGTCACCGCCGGGGAAACCTTTCCCGCGGGCAATTGCTCCCAGCTTTCCGACCGGGGATACAGGATTTCGCGCCCCTGATAGGTGATGGAGATCTGCTTGCCGTTCAGCTTCAGAATCCGCGTCTTGATGATGCCGTTGTCCAGCGTCCAAGCGTCAGCGCTGTCGGTCAGTGTAACCGGCGCGTCAACCGACGGCTTGGCGACGACGGGCGCGGCCTCTTCCGCGCGGCTGGCCGGGGCCGCCAAGTTCGCAAAGAAGAGGGCGGCCCCGAGACGGAACGGGAGGGAGGGCGAAACAAGGGTATTCATGAAACTGGGTTCTGATTTGGAATGGGATTACTGCGGTAGGGGATTGGGCACCAGGACCAAGCAGCCGAGACGGCGGGCCCGCCGAAAGGATGCGGATTTTCGGCGGATTGGGGTGGGGCTACGGAGGAGTCGGATTCGGCCGGCCGCCAAGCCATTTGAGCACGGGCGCCGCCAGTTCGTCAAAGTGGTAAGGCAGGGTTTCGTGGGTTGCCCCGGGCACCACGATCAATTCGCTGCCCGGGAGGGCCGCCGCTTCCAGCTGCCGCACCGCCGCAGTGGGGATCACAGTGTCCGCCGCCCCAGCAACGAACAAGGCGGCCACCGGATGCCGCGCCAGGACCGCGGTCATATCCAGGTCGTCCTCCGAAACCCCCAACACAGCCGGAAGCTGCGCGAGGCCGGCGAGCAGGACTTCCCTGGGCAGATAATGGGCGTAGTCGTGGCAAAGATTCACCACGGCGTCGGCCAGGACTCCATAGGGCGCCATCGCCACGACCCAACCGACCCGCGGGTCCGTCGTCTTCCAGCGCAGCGCCAGGGCGGCGCCGTAGGAATCTCCCACCACCGCCACCCGAGAAGCCGCCTGGCCCCGGCTGCTGAGTTGATCGAGCAATTGGCTCAGATCCCTCGCCTCGACCGTGCCGTAATAGATCATTTTCCCCGTGGATTTGCCATGCCCCCGCAGGTCTACAAGGACGCAGCGCCAGCCATCCTCGGCCAAACGGAACGCCCAGGGTGCCATCGCAAACTCGGCCAGCCCATACCCATGCAGCAAGAACACGGTGCCGCGCGGAGCCGACGTCCAGGCGTTGGGCTCGGGCAACTGGGTGCGAAACTCGTATCGGTATCGCTTCTTGCCCTGGTCATCGGAGGCCGTGGCGACGACCTGCAGATGATAGTCGGCGGGTTCGACGACCCGGTAACGCAGGCGGGCGGCCGGCGGCCCGACCTCCGCGAACTGCTCCGGCGACTTGGCCAGCACGCGCTCGTCGAAAGCCAGCCGGACCGGCGCGGCGGGGGCCAGCCAGGTCGGATAGGTGTTCGGCGCCTGGGCCATGCGCCGGGCGATGAAGCCGCTGCAGCCCGATTCCAAGAGCGTCGCCGCCAGCAGTGGTCCGGCGACCAGAAAAGCCGCGCGTAATCGCCGAAAACGGTTCAGGGGAAGGGAGGAGGGCGCCATCTCGAATGCAGCCGATCCAAGAACTGGCGGCGGACAGGGCGAGGCAATTCTTGACTGGTAATGGTGTGCAGAGGGCTTTGCCCCGGAGCCAGCTGGACCATTAATCGGCGGCAACGCCGAGCGACGCGCCAGCCGCCGAACGCCGGGCCAGAATCTGATTCTTGCCGGGCAGCTCCTGGGCATCCCAACCGCCGCCCAGCGCCGTCATGAGCGCGACCGCCGTGGTCAACCGGCTTTGCGTGATGTTCAGCGCCGTCTCGCGGTTGTTGAGCTCGGTCACCTGCGCGGTCACCACTGTCGTATAATCGACCGTGCCGGCATTGTACTCATTGAGCGCGATCCGCGCGGCCTGACTGGCCTCGGCGACCGCCGCCGCTTCCGCCGCGGTCTGCTGCGCGAGGATCCGGATGCCGACCAAGCCGTCCTCAACCTGTTGAAAAGCTCCGAGGACCACGCCCCGGTAATTAGCGACGCTGGCGACATGATCGGCGCGCGCTGCGGCGACGAGATCCCGGCGCTGGCCGGCGTCAAAGAGCGACTCGGAAAGCTGCGAACCCAGGGACCACATTTGCTCGGGGGCGTTGAACAGCCGGGCCAGCGGCGTGCCGCTATAGCCTCCGTCGGCTGAAAGCTGCACGGTCGGAAAATAGGCGGCGGTCTGCACTCCGATCTTGGCGTTGGTGGTGGCGACCTGGCGTTCGGCCTGCGCGATGTCGGGCCGACGCTCCAGCAGGGCCGACGGCAGCTCGGCGGGGACTTCGACCTGGGAGAGGCCCAGGCTGCTTCGCGGGCCGATCGCAAAATTCGCCGGTACCTTGCCGATCAGCACGGCGATCGCGTGTTCGAGCTGGGCGCGCTGGACTCCGACGCCGATCAACTGGGCGCGGGTCGAGTCGACCTGGGTCTGGGCCTCGATCACATCGCTGCGGGCGGACACGCCGACCGAGTATTTGTTTTGGGTGATCAGGAGCGAATGCTGGTAAGCTTCGATGGAATTCTGCAGCAGCCGCACATTCTCGTCGGAGATCCGCAGCTCGATGTAATCTTCGGCCAGCGTCGCCTGGAGGGAGAGTCGGGAACTGGCCAGGGCCGCGGCGCTTGCCTGCGCCGAGGCCACGTCGGACTCGGTCTGCCGGCGGACCGAGCCCCAGAAATCCGGCTGCCAGCCGGCCTCCAGCGAGGCCGAGTACCCCGTGGGAGAACGGGGCAGGCCGGGCGATTTCGAGCGGTTCGCCGAGCCGTCGGCCGTCAGCGACGGCCAGAGCTGCGCCCGATCCGCGCGGGCGATCTGCCGGGCGGCCTCATAATTGGCCGCCGCTTGGAGCAGCGTCTGGTTGGAGGCGGCCGCTTGCAGCTCCAGGCCGCTGAGGACCGGATCCTGGAAGGCCTCCCACCAGGCACCGCGGGGAGCAGCGTCGTTCGGAGCGGCGGGCTTCCAAGCCGCCGTTTCCTTGTAGGCGGCCGGTGTGGACACCGCCGGTCGCTGGTAATCGGGACCCACCGCGCAGCCGGCGGCCAGGGCGAGCGCGGCGCAGGCGCCGGCCGCGAGCCAGGAGGAGAGGCGGCGGTCCGCTCGGGCGGCAAAAGGGTGTTCAGGTTTCATGGTTCGGATGCTGGCGGGAGTTGGGGTCAGGCGCCGCTGGGAGAAGCCTCGGCGCTGGCCGGAGCCCTGGTGAACTTTGTCCGCAGGCGCCTGTACCGGAAGCGAAGGCGGTCGACGTAGAGATAGACGACGGGCGTCGTGTAGAGCGTGAGCAGCTGGCTGACGATCAGCCCGCCGGCGATCGCGATCCCGAGCGGGCGGCGCAGCTCCGCGCCGCTGCCAAAGCCGATCGCGAGCGGGAGCGCCCCGAACAGCGCCGCCATGGTGGTCATCAGGATCGGACGAAAGCGCAGCAGCGCCGCCTTCAAAATCGTGTCCCGCGCGCTCAAGCCTTCGCTGCGTTCCAATTGGATTGCCAGGTCGATCATCATGATCGCGTTCTTCTTGACGATCCCGATCAGCAGGAAAAGCCCCAGGATCGCGAACAGATCGAGCTCCGTGCGGCAGATCAGCAGCGCGAGGAAGGCGCCGACCCCGGCGGACGGCAGGGTCGAAAGGATCGTGAAGGGATGCGCATAGCTCTCATAAAGGACCCCCAGGATGACGTAGATCGCGACCACGGCGCCCAGCAGCAGAATCGGCACGTTGCCCAGGCTGAAGTTGTTGTCCTGAAAGCCGCTCTTGATGCTGTTCGGCAGGTGGATGAGATTCACTTGCCGCTCCACGGCCTTCACGGCGTCGGCGTATTTCGCCCCGGCCGCGAGGTTGAATGAGACGGTCGAGCCCGCAAATTCGCCGATGTGATTGACCTGCAGCGGGGTGGTGCCGATCCGATAGTGCGCGAGCGAGTTCAGCGGGATCATGACTTCAGCGGCGGTGCTCACCGCAGCGCCGGTCGAAGCGGCGCCATGGCCGGTGACGGCGATGGCGTTCAAGCTGGCGTTGCGGACCGCGGACGCGGCGGCCGATTCGGTCCTGCTGGCGCCCCGACCGATGACCACCGTGCCCGCCCGGGGGTTCGTCGCCTGGGTTCCGCCGGCGCTCCCGGCCGAAGTGCTGACATAGATGTTCTTCAGGTCCTCCGGCTCCTGCGCGAACTTCGGCTGCACCACCATGACCACGTGGTACTGGTTAAGGGACTTGTAGATGGTGGACACGAGCCGCTGTCCGAAGGCGTCGTAGAGGGTGTTGTCGATCTGCGCGGCGGTGAGGCCCAAGCGGGAAGCCGTGCCCCGATCAACCTCCAGATCCGCCTCGACGGCCCGCTGGTTCTCCTGGTCGGAGTTGACGTCGCGCAGGCTGGGCTCGGTCTTGAGGGCCTCCGCGAGCCTCAGGCTCCAGGTGCGCAGCTCGGCGAAATTGTCGCCCTGCAAGGTATACTGGTAGAGGGCATTGCCCTGCTGCCCCCCGCCGCCGCCCGGCAGATACTGGTTGGGGGCGAGAAACACGGTCACCCCGGAAATCCGGGCCAGTAGCGGGCGGAGCCGGGCGATCACCCCTTCGGACGAGATCTTGCGCTCCGCCAGCGGCTTCAGGTCGATGTAGAGCCGCCCGGTGTTGGAACCATTGGTGGAACCGGCCGCCGTTTGAACCGCCGGATCGGCCTGCACCAGGTCGACGACCTGCTTGAGCTTGGGCGCGAAGAGCTGGAACGAAGTGCTTTGACCCGCCTGAATCTGGCCATTCAACCGGCCGGTGTCCTGTTCGGGAAAGCTGGTCTTGCCGACCAGCGCGAAGAGCCAGACGTTCAGCCCGACCGTGCCCAGCAAAATCCCCAGCACGATCCGGCGGTGCCCGAGCGCCCAACCCAGCGAGCGTTCGTAGGCCTGCAGGAGGCGTTTGAAGGCGGCTTGATTCCAAGCCATCCGACCATCCCGCCGGGCGGAGGGGTGGCGGCGCAGGACGCGGGCGCACATCATCGGCGTCAGGGTCAGCGAGACGATCATCGAGGCCAGGATTGCCGCCGTGATCGTGGCCGCGAACTCGTGCAGGAACAGCCCCGCGCCGCCGCCGACCAGAAGAATCGGGCTGAAGACGGCGATCAGCGAGAGGCTCATCGACAAAACCGTGAAGCCCACCTCCTTGACCCCGAGCAGCGCCGCCCGGAAGCGCGGGACGCCCAGCTCCATGTGGCGCACGGTGTTCTCCATCACCACGATCGCATCATCGACGACAAACCCGGTCGCAATCGTCAGCGCCACCAGGGAAAGGGTGTCCAGGCTGAAGCCCGACAAGTGCATCACGCCGAACGTGGTGAAGATCGAGATCGGCACCGCCACGCCTGGAATCACGGTGGCCCGCCAGTCGCGCAGGAAGGCGAAGACGACCAGGACCACCAGGATGACGGCGAGGACCAGCGAGTACTCCGAGTCGCGCAGCGACGCGCGGATCATGACGCTGCTGTCGCCGGCAATCGCGATTTCGGCCGCCGCCGGAATCGAGGCCTGCAGCTGCGGCAGGAGCGCCTTCAGCCGGTCCACGGTCTCGATGATGTTCGCGGTCGGCTGGCGCGAGATCAGGACCAGCACCCCCTGCTTGTCGCGGGAGAGGGCGAGGTTGCGCGGGTTTTCGACCGAATCCAGGACCGTGGCGACGTCCGAGAGCCGGACCGCGGAGCCATGACGGAAAGCGACGATCAAATTGCGGTATTGGGCGGCGGTCACCGCCTGGTCGTTGCTGGTGATCTGCCAGTGCGTGTCGTCGTCCTCGACGGCGCCTTTGGGGCTGTTGGCGTTCGCGGCCGCGAGCGCCGCCCGCACGTCCTCGAGGCCGATGCCGTACTTGAAGAGCGCCGCCGGGTTGAGCTCCACCCGCACCGCCGGCAGGGAGCTGCCGACCACGTTCACGTAGCCGACGCCCTCGACCTGGGAGAGCTTCTGCTGGAGGATCGTGTAGGCGCTGTCGTAAAGCTCCCCCTGGCTCAGGGTGGAGGAGGTGAGGGTGAGGACCAACACCGGCTGGTCCGCGAGATTGAACTTGTTGTAAGTCGGATTGCTTCGGAGCGCCGCTGGCAGGTCGGGCCGGGCGGCGTTGATTGCCGCCTGCACGTCCCGAGCGGCCCCGTCTATGTCGCGGCTCAGATCGAACATCAGCGAGATGTTCGTCGAGCCGACCGAGCTGGTGGAGTTCATCTGGTTGAGCCCGGCGATCGCCCCCAGATGGCGCTCCAGCGGTGTGGCGACGCTGGTCGCCATGATTTCCGGGCTGGCGCCGGGCATCGACGCCTGGACGCCGATGAACGGAAAGGTGAGCTGCGGCAGCGGCGAGACCGGAAGCTGGAAATAGGCGAGGACCCCGGCCAGGGTGACGCCGGCGAAGATCAGGGTCGTCGCCACCGGCCGGCGCACGATCGTCTCGTACCAGCTCACGCCGCGGCCTCCGCTTCGTCCTCGGGGTTTGCCCCGGCACGGCGCAAGCGGGTCGCCAGCCGGTCGAAGGCCAGGTAGATGACCGGGGTCGTGAACAGGGTGAGCAGCTGGCTGACGATCAGCCCGCCGACGATCGTGATTCCGAGCGGGTGGCGCAGCTCCGAACCCATGCCCGAACCCAGCATCAGGGGCACCGCCCCGAGCATCGCCGCCATGGTGGTCATCAGGATCGGCCGGAAGCGCAGCAGGCAGGCCTGGTAAATCGCCTCCCGCGCCGACCGCCCGCCGTGGCGCTCGGCCTCGAGGGCGAAGTCGATCATCATGATCGCGTTTTTCTTCACGATCCCGATGAGGAGGATGATGCCGATGATGCCGATGACCCCCAGGTCGTCCCCGGCCAGCATCAGCGCCAGGAGGGCGCCCACGCCGGCGGAGGGCAGGGTGGAGAGGATCGTGATCGGATGGATGAAGCTCTCGTAGAGGACCCCGAGGATGATGTACATCGTCAGGACGGCCGCCAGGATCAGGTAGAATTCGTTGGCCAGTGAGTTCTTGAAGGCCGCCGCCGAGCCCTGGAAACTGGTCACGACGCCCGCCGGCATGCCGATCTCAGCCTCGGTGCGGGTGACCGCGGCGACCGCGGCGCCGAGCGAGCCGCCCGCCGGAACGTCGAAGGAGACCGTGTTGGCGGGAAACTGGTTGAGATGGTTGATCAGCAGCGCCTCGGAACGGATCTCCACCTTGGCGATCGCCGACAGCGGCACCTGGCCGCCCCCGGCCGAGGGCACGTAGATCCGGTACAGGGACTCGGGCGACTTCTGCAGGGAGGGGCTCGCCTCCATGATGACCCTGTACTGGTTCGATTCGGTGAAGATCGTCGAGATGATCCGCTGCCCAAAGGCATCGTAGAGCGCGTTGTCGATCGTGGCGGCCGAGATGCCCAGGCGCGCCGCCGTGTCGCGGTCGATGACGACATCGGCCGCCAGGCCCCGCTCGGCCAGGTCGCTCGCCACGCCGGCCAGCTCCGGCACGTGCTGCAGCCGGGTGGTGAGGCGGTCGGTCCAGGTGGCGAGCAGGTCGGGGTCGGTGCTCTCGAGCATGAACTGGTACTGCGTGCGGCTCACCCGGTCCTCGATCGTCAGATCCTGGACCGGCTGCAGGAAGGCCGAGATCCCCTGGACCGCGGCCGCCTCGGCCTGCAGGCGCCTCAGCACGGCCGCGGCCGGGGCGGTGCGGCGATTGTGCGGCCGCAGGTTGATCAGCATCCGGCCGGTGTTCAGGGTCGTGTTGGCCGCATCCACGCCGACAAACGAAGTCAGGCTCGCGACGTCCGGATCCTTGAGGATCGCGTCGGCCAGCGAAAGCTGGAGGCGGGTCATCGCCGCGTACGAGACCGACTCGGGCGCCTCGGTGATGACCTGGAGCAGGCCCGTGTCCTGCACCGGAAAGAAGCCCTTGGGAATCACGTAGGCGAGCACCCCCGTCAGGACCAGCGTCCCGACCGCGACCCCGAGGGTCAGCGCCTGGTGGTCGAGCACCCAATTGAGCCGCCGCGCATAGGCGGCGATGACCGCGTCGAACCAGGCGCCCGCCTTCCGGCTCCACCTCGGTTCGGAGGCGGCCGGCCGGTGGCGCACCAGCCGGGAGCACATCATCGGGACCAGGGTCAGTGAAACGACCGCGGAGATCAGGATCGTGACCGCGAGGGTGATCGCAAATTCCCGGAAGAGCCGGCCCACCACGTCGCCCATAAAGAGCAGCGGGATCAGGACCGCGATCAGCGAGATCGTCAGGGAGATGATCGTAAAGCCGATCTGCTGCGAGCCTTTCAGGGCGGCCGTCATCGGCGAGTCGCCCTGCTCCACATAGCGGGCGATGTTTTCGATCATCACGATCGCGTCGTCGACCACGAAGCCGGCGGCGATCGTCAGCGACATCAGCGAGAGGTTGTTCAGGCTGAAGCCGAGCAGGTACATCACGGCCAGCGTGCCAATCAAGGAAAGCGGGACCGACAGGCTCGGGATGATCGTCGCCGGCAGATTGCGCAAAAACACGAAGATCACCGCCACGACGAGGATCACCGCCAGCACCAGCTCGGTTTCGACGTCGTGCACGGACGCCCGGATCGTGTCCGTGCGATCGGTCAGGATCGCCACGCTCACGGCCGAGGGCAGCGACTGCTGGAGCGTCGGCAGGAGCGCCCGGATGCTCTCGACCACCTCGATGACATTCGCCCCGGGCTGGCGCTGGATGTTGAGGATGACCGCCGGCACCCGGTTGGACCAGGCGGCCAGCTCCGTGTTTTCCGGGGCGTTGGCGACCTCCGCCACGTCGCTGAGGCGCACCGGGGCGCCGTTCTTGTAGGCGATGATCAGGTTGCGGTAGTCCGCGGGGCTGGAAAGCTGGTCGTTGGCGTTGAGCTGGTAGGCGCGGGTGGGGCCGTCGAGGTTGCCCTTGGGCGCGTTGGCGTTGCCGGTGCTGATCGCGTTGCGCAGGTCGTCGATGTTCAGGCCGTAGGCGGCGAGGGTCCGGGGGTTCACCCGCACCCGCATCGAGAGGCGCTGGCCGCCGCCGATGCTGACCAGGCCGACGCCCGGCAGCTGGGAGATCTTCTGCGCCAGGCGGGTGTCGGCGTAGTCCTCCACCTCGGTCAGGGCCATGGTCTTCGAGGTGAGCGCCAGGGTAAGCACCGGGGCGTCGGCCGGATTGATCTTCGCGTAGATCGGCGGCGCGGGCAGATCGGCCGGCAGCAGGTTGCCCGCGGCGTTGATCTGCGCCTGCACCTCCTGCTCGGCGACATCGAGCCGCAGATCCAGGGAGAACTGCAGGGTGACCAGCGAGGCGCCCGCCGAGCTGGTGGATGACATCTGCTTGAGGCCCGGCATCTGTCCCAGCGTGCGCTCGAGCGGCGCGGTCACCGCGGAGGTCATCACGCTCGGGCTCGCCCCCGGGTAGAATGTCTGGACCTGGATCGTCGGATAATCGACCTCCGGCAGCGCCGACAGCGGCAGAAAGCGGTAGGCGATGATCCCGACGGCCAGGATCGCCGCCATCAGGAGCGTCGTGGCGACCGGCCGCCGGATGAATAGACGGGAAGGGCTCATCGCCTAGGTTCCGGCCGGGGCGGCAGCGGCCGGGGCGGGCGGCGCCTGGACCGACACCTGCATGCCGTCCTTCAGCTTGTCCGCGCCGTCGGTCACAATCCGCTCGCCGGGCGCAAGGCCGGAGGTGACCTCGACCCGCTCGCCCTCGACCGAGCCCAGCGCCACCGGGCGGGACGCCACCGTGTTGTCGGCCTTGACGACGTAGACGAACGTCCCCGGCTGGCCGCGCTCGACCGCTGCGGTGGGGATGATCGTGACGCCGCGGTCGACCGTGAGGAGCATCCGCACGTTCACAAACTCATTGGGAAAGAGGCTCTCCTCGGTATTGGGGAAAAGGGCGCGGAGCTTGAAGGTGCCGGTGGTGGGGTCGACTTCGTTGTCGATCGTCGAGAGCACGCCCGAGGCCAGCTTGCGGGTCTGGGTGCGGTCGTAGGCGTCAACCGGGATCGTCGCGCCCGAATGCAGGCGCGAGGAGACATCGAGCATATTGTCCTCCGACAGGGTGTAGATCGCCGTGATCGGCGTCACCTGGGTGAGGACGACCAGGCCATTCGCATCGCCCGGGGTCACGTAGTTGCCCAGATCGACCTGCCGCAGGCCGACCCGCCCGCTGACCGGGGCCGTGACATGGCAGTAGGCCAGATTCAGCTTGGCCCCGCTCACGGCGGCCTCCTCGGTCTCCACCTGCCCCTCATACTGGCTCACCAGCGCCCGCTGCGTGTCCACCTGCTGGCTCGAAATCGAGTCCTGCTTGGACAGGGTCTCGTAGCGCGCCAGGTCGGCCTGCGCGGCCTTGAGCTGCGACTGGATCTGCACAAGCTGGCCGTGCGCCTGCTGGAGGGCGACCTCGTAGGGGCGGGGATCGATCACGGCGAGCACATCGCCCTTCTTGACCAGCTGGCCCTCCTTGAAGTCCACCTCGACCAGCTGGCCGCTGATCTGGGCCCGCAAGGTCACGGTCGCCAGCGGCGTCACCGTCCCCAGCGACTCCAGATAGATGCCGAGGTCGCCGGTCGCCGCCGGCTGCACCGTGACCGGCTGCGGGCCGGTGGAGAACTGGTCGGCCATCCCCATGCCCATCCCCATCCCCTGGCGGGCCGCGGGCGGCGCCGCGGCCGGCCGGTGGGCCAAGCGGCGCAGCAGCGCCCCAAGGATCAGCAGCACGACCGCGATCACGATCGCGGTGCGCAGCCAGCTCCGCCGGGCGGGGGCGGTCGTTACCAGAGGTTCATTCGGTGATTTGGTCATGGGACGGAAATAAGGAAGAGGAAGATTTGGGTTCGGCCGGGCGGCCGCGCCCTCGAGGAAAGGCAGCGCTAGAGACTCGTTTGTTCCCTAAACTCTTGGGCTTGGCGGCGGCTAAGCTCGATCTTGGCCCCGCCTTTGAGATGCACGAGCAGGCCGCCGCCGAACCAAGGCTCGATCTTGTCGATCCAATCCAGGTTGACGATCTGACTGCGATTGGCACGGAAGAAATACTTCGGGTCGAGGCGGGCCTCCATCGCGCTGAGGGAGCGGAACAGCTGCGGCCGGGCGCCCTCGAAGTGCACACGCGTGTAGCTGCCCTCGCTTTCGAGCAGGCGGATCTGCTTGACCGGGACAAACCAGCAATGGTCGCCTTCCCGGACGAAGACCTTGTCGTCGGCCGTCAGCAGTTCGCGGCCCGGCGGCCGTGCCGCCGCCTCGGCGACGGCGTTGCCGGGCAGGCGCGCGAGCGCCGCGGCCAGCCGGGCCGGGTCGACCGGTTTGAGCAGGTAGTCGAGGGCGTTCAGCTCGAAGGCCCGCACCGCGAATTCATCGTAGGCCGTCGTGAAGATCACCAGCGGCGCCGGCGGCTCAAGGGAGGCGAGCAGGTCCATGCCGGTCTCCTCCGGCATCTGCACATCGAGCAGGAGGAGCTCCGGCTTGAGCGCGGCGATCTGGCTGCGGGCCTGGTCGGCGTCCGCGGCTTCCCCCACCACCTCGATCTCCGGATGGGCTGCGAGCAGGCGCCTGAGCTCCTTGCGCGCCAGGGGCTCGTCATCGATCAGCAGGGTTTTCATGGCCGGGAGGGCAAGACCGCCTGCAAGGGCAGGACGACCTCGGCGATGACCAGCCCCGGGGAGTCCCGGCGCAGCTGCAGGGTGGCCCGCGCCCCAAAGAGCAGCCGCAGGCGATTGGTCGCGTTGTGGAGTCCCATGCCGGTCGACTCCGGCCGGCTCCGGGCCGGGCCCTCGGGCGCCGCCGGATTGGTCACCTGCAGGCAGAGGCTGTCGCCGGTGTAGCGCGCGATGATCGAGATCTCGCCGCCCTGGCGCCGCTGGGCGATCCCGTACTTGATCGCGTTCTCCGCCAGCGTCTGCAGGAGCATCGGGGGCACCCGCAGCGCCAGGGCTTCCGGCGCGATCTCGAAGCGCAGCTGCAGCCGGCCCTGGTAGCGCACCTGCTCGAGTGCAAGGTAGTCCCGGGCGACCTGCAGCTCCTCCTCCAAGGACACGGTCTCCAAGTGCCCGCTCTGCAGGGAATAGCGCAGCAGGTTGGCGAATTGCGTGACCGCCAGCCGAGCGCGGGCGGGGTCTTCCTCGATCAGCGAGCGCAGGGAGTTGAGCGAATTGAAGATGAAATGCGGATTGACCTGCGATTTGAGGGCCCGCAGCTCCGCCTCCTTCTGGCTGGCGATCAGGCTCAGGCGCTGATTTTCCGACCGACTGTATCGCTCAAAGAGGTGGTAGAAGAAGTAGGCTCCCAGCCAGCCGCAGAAGAGGATCGAGTTGCCCAGCCACGTAATCAAAAAACGGGAGGCGGACTTGATCATGAATTCCGGGTTGTGCAGCAAAGGACCGTTGACCCCCAGGGTCAGGAGCAGAAAGAGCAGCGACTGCACTGCTCCCGTCGCGCTCACGCGCGGAATGAGCGAGTTCCAATTGAGTCGGTCCCATTGCCAGCTTCGCAGGAACCGGCGGGAAAAATGAGTGATCAGGAAGCCGAAGAGTGGCGGCAGGATGAAGCTGCCGACGGCGAAGGCGGCCGGATGAATTCTGGGGTAAGCGTCGGGCTTGAGGTCGGGCAGACGGACCGTCAGGAAGCCGACCAATTGCAGGATCATGATCAATCCCCACCCGCTCACCTGAAATATCAGGTAGTGGCGCCGCCGGGCGCTTTCCTGGCTCGCCGGGTCTTCGAACGAACCGAGGAGGCTGCTGGTCTCTTCCATGGGCGCAATCTGAACGTCCCAGGCGCAATTGTGAATCAACTTTGTGGGAACGGTCGCGGGGGTGAATAAACGGCTGCGGCGCCATTGCATCCGGCGGCAAAGCCGGATAGGTTTGGGTGCCCGCCATGACCACGATCGCCACCTGTTCGACCATCGCCGAGGCGGAGCTGCTCAAGTCCGTCCTCGACAGCGCCGGCATCGCGGCGTTTCTCCCGGAGGCGACGACCGCCTACACGGCTCCCCAGCTCGTGTTCGCCTCCGGCCTGCGCCTGCAGGTCGAAGATGAGGACGCGGCCACCGCCCGAAAGGTTCTCGACTCGGCCCGCTCGGCCCCGGACCAGCCGGCCCGCTGAATCCGCCTGGCCTAATTCGAGGCAGCCAGTACCTGCCAAAGCATGGCCACCCCAGAAGGCACCGCGATTCTAGGCAATTGCCCATCTGCGAGCCGTGCCATCGGGGCGATATTCTTCACCCTGGTCGACGGGGCATGGTTGGCCTTCGGGATTCTCGCCGCTTACGGAATTAGGCTCATGCCTGTGAAGCTCGCCATGGCGGGCGCCTAGTTGCTATTGATCGCTTCGCTTCCCCGGCGCCCTATCCTGACCCGCGTTGCCGGGCGTTTCCTTGCCCGGCGCCGCGCCCGATCACCAGGAGACCCGCGGCAGCCGCGACGCGGATCCATCCAAAGAGGTTTCCCCCCCGAGCGCAAGGCCGTCAGAAAAGCGGGCCGACGCCTGCGTCGACAACCGGTCTGGAGCGATCGACCGATCCTATCGTACCTTTGGAAACGCGAGGAGCGCTGCCTTGGCTTGACGCCAAGCGGCCGAGCGTCTTCACCGCCTTCTCAAAACTGCCCGTCCACTTAAGGCCGCAATTGATCCTAAGGTAATTGCGAAACTCGCCTCGCGCCGAAAATATTGGCCCCGGGGCCGTGCTGATTTTCTCCCTCAGCGCATCCGCCCGGAGCTGGAGCGAATCGACCTGGGGCGGAAGCTCCAGCCAGAGGACGAACCCGCCGGCGGGTTCGGAAACGCGGGTGCCCGGCGGAAAGTAGGTGAGCACGGCCGCCCTGACAGCCGCCGTTTGCTCCTTGAAGTTTGCCCGCAGCCGGCGGAGTTCTCGGTCATATCCTTCCTGCAGGAACTGGGTTGCGATCTTCTGGGTGAAGAGCGGCGAGTTCGACCACTTAAGCTCATCAACCTTGGCCGTGTACCGGCCCGCGGCGATCCAGCCGAGGGCGAGGCCCGGAGCCAAGGTCTTGCTCAGCGACGAGCACAGGAGCACCCGGCCCTCCCGGTCCCAGGCCTTGAGCGTCTTCGGCCGGATGCTGCCGAAGTGGAGGTCCGCGTAGATGTCGTCCTCAAGCGCGGGGATGTCATAGTCGCAAAGGATCGCGTAGAGCTGCTCCTTCCTGGAATTGGGCATGCAGGAGCCCGTCGGATTGTGAAAATTTGGCGTCACCACCAGCGCCTTCACGTCGTTGGTATCCAGCGCGACCGTGAGCGCCTCCAGGCTCAGTCCGCGATTGCTGTCCACGGGCACCTCAATGGCCTTCAACCCGCGCGTAGCCAGCAGCCGCAGGAACCCGAAGTAGGCGGGGGACTCCACAGCGACGACGTCCCCTCGATTCGTCACTGCGGCCAAGGCAAGGTCCAGGGCCTCGGAGCAGCAGGAAGTGATGATGAATTCGTCGTGGGGAATGGCGGCGCCGGTTCGGAGGTACTTCCGGGAAAGCTCCTGCACAAAGGGCGGATAAGGGACGCCCATGGGGTAACGGCCCAAGATGCCGGCGTCGGACCGCCCGACAGCGGCGCTCACCTTCGCCAACTTCTTGAGCGGAAGTAGGTCCCGCTCGGGAAACGCGCTGCCCAGCGGGAAGTAACCCGGGTCCAGGCCCAGATCGATCACATGCTGGGTGAGGTCCTTCTCGGCCACCGGCACGGCAGGGCCAGGGGTCGATCCGGCCATGGACCTTGCCTTGGCCGGTTTGGGATTCCGCACATAATAGCCGCTCTTGGGCCGCGCCTCAATGGCCCCCCGGTTTTCGAGGAGCACATAGGCCTCGAGAGCCGTGCCAATGCTGATCTGGCGCTGGCGGGCGGTGACTCGAAGCGAGGGCAGGCGGTGGCCGGCGCGGATCGAGCCCTTATCGATCAGGGCGTGGATCTCGTCGGCGAGCCGGCGGTACAGCGGGGGCTCACTCATGGAGCGGCGGGAACGGGGTCCCCATCGAGTCAGGAGTGGGCGGCCTGCCCAGCCGCGGGTTGAACCACCAGCGGGCCGTTGCGGTCCGGCGTCGCGGCATAGCGGGCGCCCGGCGCCTGCTGCAGGAACTCCCGGAGTGAAAAGTGCCGGGCCCGATTAATGTCCCGGCGGATCCGGTCGGCCACGTCCTTGGGGTCGGCCGGGTCGGCATACCGAAACGTCACGACTTTCGCCGGTCGGTCGGGGTCGATGACCCGCACCCGTCCGCCGGAAGTGAACTGCAGGACGGTATGGCCTCGGATCCGACCCGAGATCGCGACGTAGTAGGAGAGGAGCATGGGGTTTTCGACGGGCGAGCCTTTCGCCAGTTCGCGGAAGAGGAGCATGATCGATTCAATGAAGCATCCGTTCTGCAACCGCAATCCGCCAGCCGGGGCTTCAACCGACCTGGGAAGCACGGAGTAGTGGGTGAAGCCGGGATCGACGGCCAGCAGCAGGGGGCCGAGGTTCGCCTTGTCCTTTTCGACCTGGCCCCGGTACTGGGAGAGGCTCTGGGTGCCGTCCCAGGGCGTATAGAACCATAGGACGGAATCGAGCTGGAAGATGAGCGCGTAGACTACCCGGGGATAGGGCCTCCCAGGCGAGACGTTGTCGATCTGCACGGCTTGGGTCCACAGGTGCGGCTCCAGCAGGTGCTGCGCTTGCCGGACCGTAGGAAGCGAGGGGTCGACGCCCAGGTTCACGGCTAGGACTGCGAGCGAGGCGACTTGGGCGGCGGTGGGCACGCCCGCACCGTACCCAGGCACGCCGTTTCCAAGCAGAGGCACCCCGTGAGATATCCGGCAAGTACAGAACGGGCTTTCCGGGATCTGTTATCCTCCGAATCCGGACCGACTGTATCCCTCGGAGCCGAGTTTTCATCGAGGGATTAATTCAACCGCGCGCGAATACCGGGCCTGACGGCCCTTGCGCCCGGTTCGCTTTCGGCTCCCCCCCGCAGACCGAGGCTCCGGGGCGGCGCGCCGGCAAAGACCGTCCGCACCGCCGTCTCAGGCCGGCGCCGTCCACTTGAAGATCGTGGTGGAAAGCGGCGGCAGCGTGAGCCGCAGGCTCTGGCCGTGGCCGTCGGCCGGCACGTTTTCGGCGGTCCGCCCGCCGTCGTTGCCGAGGCCGCCGCCGCCGTAGTACTGGCTGTTCGTGTTGAGGACCTCCTGCCAGAAGCCGGCGCGCGGGACGCCGACGCGGTAGTTCGGACGGGGCACGGGCGTAAAATGGCAGACCACCGCGAAGAGCGTCCGCTCGGCCGCGTCCGCCCGCAAATAGGCGATGACGCTCGCCTGGTTGTCATAGGTCGCCAGCCAGCGGAAGCCACGGGGATCAAGGTCGCTGCCGCCGAAGGCCGCCTCGCTCCCGTAGAGCCGGTTCAAGTCGCGCACGAGGAGACGCAAGCCCTCGTGGTCGGGATCTTGCCGCAGCTGCCAATCGAGGCTGCCGGCGTAGTTCCACTCCGAGGACTGGCCGAACTCGCCGCCCATGAACAAGAGCTTCTTGCCCGGCCACGCCCACATGTGCCCAAAGAGCGCCCGCAGGTTAGCCGTCTTTTCGGGCCCATCCCGGCCGCCCATCTTGCCCAGGAGCGAACCTTTCCCGTGCACGACTTCGTCGTGGGATAGGACGGTCAGGAAGCGCTCCGAATACTGGTAAAGCATCCCGAAGGTGAGATCCTGCTGGTGCCACTTGCGGTGGATCGGCTCGAGCTGGAAATAGCGCAGCGTGTCGTGCATCCAGCCCATGTTCCACTTGAAGTCGAAGCCCAGGCCGCCCTCCGCCACCGGCTTGGTCACGCCCGGGAACGAGGTCGACTCCTCGGCGATCATCAGCACCCCGGGAAAGAGCCGATGCACCTGCTCGTTGGTCTCGCGCAGGAAGGCGATCGCCTCGAGATTCTCGCGGCCGCCGTCCTTATTGGGGATCCACTCGCCCGCCTTGCGCGAATAGTCCAGGTAGAGCATCGAAGCCACGGCGTCGACCCGCAGCCCGTCGAGATGGAAGCGGTCGCACCAGGCGAGCGCGTTGGCGACCAGAAAGCAGCGCACCTCGTTGCGCCCGTAGTTGAAGATCAGCGTGCCCCAGTCCATGTGGGCGCCCTGGCGCGGGTCGGCGTGGTCGTAGAGATGGGTGCCGTCGAAGTCCGCCAAAGCGAAGGTGTCGCGGGGAAAATGCGCGGGGACCCAGTCGAGGATCACCCCGATCCCCCGGCGGTGCAGATGGTCGACGAAAAACGCGAAGTCGAGCGGGCCGCCGAAGCGCTGGGTCGGGGCGTAAAAGCCGGTGACCTGGTAACCCCACGAGCCGTCGAAGGGATGCTCGGCCAGCGGCATCACCTCGACGTGGGTGAAGCCCAGCTCCGCGACGTAGTCGGCCAGAAGCGGGGCCAGCTCCCGGTAGCTGAAGGGCCGGCCGGCCGCCTCGAGGCGGCGCCGCCAGGAGGCAAAATGCACCTCGTAGATCGCCAGCGGGCGGTCGAGCTGGCCGGCCGCCGCCGCCCGGCTCGCCAGCCACTCCTGGTCGCCCCAGGCATGCCGCCCGGGATCGCAGACGATCGAAGCGTTGTTCGGCGGAGGTTCGAAATAGGTCCCGTAAGGGTCGACCTTGAGGCGGAGGTTTCCCTGCCGGTCGCGCAATTCGAACTTGTAGAGCTCGCCCTCCGCCAGGCCCGGAATGAACAACTCCCACACGCCGGAGGCGCCGATCGAGCGCATCGGATGGTACCGGCCGTCCCACTGGTTGAAATTCCCGACCACCGAGGCGCGCGTGGCGGAGGGCGCCCAGACGGCGAAGGCGACTCCGGCCGCCCCGTCGATCACCCGCGGATGGGCGCCGAGCTTCTCGTAGATGCGCCGTTCCGTGCCCTCGTTAAACAGGTACAGGTCCTGGTCGCCGAGGGTCGGCAGGAACGAGTAGGGGTCCCGGAACTGCCGGGTCCGGCCGTCCGGGCCGCTCGCCCGCAGTTCGTAGCGGAAGACTTCCGTCCGGTCCGGAATGAACACGGCGAAAATACCCTCCGGAGCCAGGCGCGTCATCGGCCATTCCTGTCCGGTCGCAACTTCCAGGACGGCGCACGCCGCCGTTTCGCGCAGAAAGGCGCGCACCACCAACCCGCGCTTGCGCCGGGAGACAAGCGCATGCATGCCGAGCCGATCGTGCGGGGCGGCGTCCTTGGCGCCGAGGAGCGCCTTGATATCTGGCCGGGAGAGCAGCACCACGGATTAAGTTGGTCTCCCGGGAATCGGACGCGAGCGCAATTCAGGGCCGCGCCGGCGCCGGCCGCCGGGCCCGCCGCCGCGCCGGAGCCGCCGCGGGCGCCAGGGCGAAAAGGACCAGGGCCAAGGGCGGCAGCGTGACCAGCAGGGAGTACGGCTGGCCGGCGAGCGGCACGGCCTCGGCCTCGAGGGTCGCCGGATTGCCGAGGCCCGAGCCCCCGTAGGCGGCCCCGTCGCTGTTGAGCAGTTCGGCGTAGGCGCCCGCCATCGGCACGCCCAGGCGGTAGCCGGCCCGTGGCACCGGCGTGAAGTTCGCCGCCGCGACGATGAATTCGGCCGCCGTGCGGCTGCGCCGCACGAAGGAGACGAGGCTGCGCTCGGCGTCCTCGCAGTCGATCCACTCGAAGCCCTCCCAGCTGAAATCGACTTCGTGCAGAGCCGGGTGGGCGCGGTAGAGCCGGTTTAGCTCCCGCACATAGGCCTGCAGCTGGCGGTGCGGCGCGTGCTCCAAGAGGCCCCACTCGAGCTCGGCGTTCTCGTCCCACTCCTTGCGCGCCCCGAACTCGGAGCCCATGAAGTGCAATTTCTTGCCGGGATGGGCGTACATGTAGCCGTAGAGCGCGCGCAGGTTGGCGAAGCGCTGCCAGTCATCGCCCGGCATCTTGGAGAGCATCGAGCGCTTGCCGTGCACGACCTCGTCGTGGGAGAAGGGCAGCAGGAAGTTTTCCTTGAAGGCGTACACCAGCGAGAAGGTCAGGTCCTGGTGGTGATGCCGCCGGTAGATGGGGTCTTTTTCCGCGTACCCGAGGGTGTCGTGCATCCAGCCGAGATTCCACTTCAGGTCGAAGCCGAGGCTGTCCGCCACCTCCCGGCCGGTGACGCGCGGCCACGCGGTCGACTCCTCGGCGATCATCAGCACGCCGGGGTGGTGGCGGTGCACATGGGCGTTCAGCTGCTGGAGAAACCTCGCCGCCGCTAGGTTCTCGCGTCCACCCAGCGCATTGGGCACCCAGTGCTGCCGCGAATAATCCAGGTAGATCATCGACGAGACGGCGTCGACCCGCAGTCCGTCGAGATGGAACTCCTCCAGCCAGAAGATGGCGTTCGAGAGCAGGAACGCGCGGACTTCCGGGCGCTCGTGGTTGAAGGCGAGGGTGCCCCACTCGACATTCTCGCTGCGCCGCGGGTCCGGGTGCTCGTAGAGGGCCGTGCCATCGAAGCGCGCGAGGCCGTGGGCGTCCTTCGGAAAGTGCCCGGGAACCCAGTCGAGGATGACGCCCAGGCCGTGCTGGTGGGCCCGGTCGACGAAGTAGCGGAAGTCGTCGGGCGTGCCGTAGCGCGCGGTGGCGGCGAAGAAGCCGGTGACCTGATAGCCCCACGAGCCGTCGAGCGGATGCTCGGCGACGGGCATCGGCTCAATGTGGGTGTAGCCCATGTCCCTGACGTACGGCACCAGCTGGTCGGCCAGCTCCCGGTAGTTGAGCCAGCGCCGCTCCGGCGCGCCGGCGGCGCCCCCCGGGCGCCGCCAGGATCCCAGGTGAACTTCGTACACCGCCAGCGGCGCCCCGAGCGCCTGGCGCTCGGCGCGGCCGGCCAGCCAGGCGGCATCGCCCCAGCGGTAGCCGGCCAGATCCCAGACGATCGAGGCCGTGCGGGGCCGCACCTCGGCGGCGAACGCATAGGGGTCGGCCTTGTCGGCGGCCGGGCCGCCGCCGCGCGGGGCGATCCGGTACTTGTACACTGCGCCCGCCTCCAGACCGGGCACAAACAGCTCCCAGACCCCCGACTCGCCCACCGGGCGCAGCGGATGGTACCGGGGATCCCAGGAATTGAAGTCGCCGATCAGGCTGACGCCGGCGGCATTCGGGGCCCAGACCGCGAAGTTGACGCCGCGGCGGCCGGCGTGCTCGGTCACGTGCGCGCCGAAGAGGTCGTGCCACCGGCCGGGCGCCGGCGCGCCCGCGGCGACCGGCGCGCTCGCTTCCGGCCAGGCGGCCAGGTCCGCCGCCGCCAGCGCCGGCGGCAGCCCGTGGGCGGAATCGGTCACCCGGGTTTCGCCGTCGCCCGAACGCACGGCCAGCTGGTAGGCAAAGGGCTCGGTTTCGCCCGGAAAGACCGCCTCAAAGACGCCCTCCGGATGCACCCGCTCCATCGGATGCAGGGTTGGAAGCGCGGCGGCGTCCGCGCCGGGGCCCGCCGCCGGATCGAGCGCGGGGATCCAGGCCCGGCCGGACGGCGGCGGCGGCAGGCGCCGGAGCGAGACGCTGGCGGCGTCCGGCAGGTACGCCCGCACGGCGAGCGCCGGCCGGGCGGCCTCCCGGTCCTCGGCGGGCAGGGCGAGCGGCTGCGGACCGTTGAGTTCCAGCGGCGACTTGGCCGCCAGCGGCGAATCGCGCCGCACGGCGTCCGCGGCGAAGCGCAGGGCCTCCAGCACCGCCGCGGCCGACAGGCCGGGGTGGGCCGCGACCAGCTCGGCGACGGTGGCCCCGGCCGCGAGCCGATCCAGAAGCTCATCGACTGCGACCCGGGTTCCCGCGACGACCGGTCGGCCCAGTTTGATCGCGGGATCGGAAATGATCAGCTTCTTCTGCAAAGGGAAAGGGTGTCGCCGAGCCCGGCGCAGGAACAGCAGGCGCCGAGCCAAATTGGACTGTCATAGTGCCGAGGGGCTCGCCGCTTTGTCAACGGCCCGCTGGGATTCGAGTGGCCTTGCGGGGGTTAGAAGTCGTGGATGAGGATCTCCCGCGCCCTTCGGCTCAGTTCGCGGCCGTAGTCCGTCCAACGCCCCTCGCCCCAGTAGCGGAAGCAGCTGGTCTGCGCGGCCAGCAGATGCAGCAGGGCATTGCGGTACCGCCGCTCCCCGGGCGAGATCCCCGCCCGCCGGACCCTGTCGTGGAACAGCGCGCTGGCCTGCTCCATCGGACCCAGGACGCTCTCGTAGCCGTAGACCCAGGAGACGTCGTTGGTCCAGCTGCCCCCCTCGACGTGGAAATGATAGTCCTCCCGGTGCAGCTGCGCGATCGCCCCGGCGAGCTTTTCCGGCCCGTCCCCGGGCTGGAAGCGCTCCCAGATGCGCTTCTGGCGGATCGGCTGGACCACCGGATAGTCCTCCTCCCGCCAGCCGTCGGCGTCCAGGTACTCGAGGTACTCGGTCGGGTTGACCAGCGGCACCTCCGAGCCCGAGGCGCGGCGCACCACGTCGAAGTAGGTGCCGGGAAATTCGTTCATCATCACGTGCCCGTTCTCCCCGTCGGCGATCTGGGTGACGAGCGGCAGGATCTTGCGCCCGCGGTAGTCCCAGCGCGACTGGGAAGCGGCCTCGTCGTACGGCTGCATGTGGCCGATCAGCTTGGTGTCGCTGCCCCGGGTCTTGATCAGGACCGTGAGGCTGGCCGTCTCGCCCCGGCTGTTGGTGCAGACCAGCCGGTTGGGCAGATGCAGGTAGGGGGAGCCCCAGCCGGTTTGGGGGTTCTCGACTGTGTGCTCCTGCACGAGGGCCCAGCGGTAGCCGCACTCCCGCAGCGTCCGCACAAATTCGTAGGCCACATCCGGGTGGTTCGGCAGCGCGAGCTCCGAGGGCATGAAGCCGCGCACCCGGCTCAGGGCCTCGAGGCCGAAGAGCGAGGCGAAATGGTTCTGCCACGCGGTGACGTGGAGGCGGAAGTCCGCCGGCGGGGTCGACGGGGCGACGGCATGGCCCCACGCCGTCCCCAGCCACTCGACGCAGCGCCGGTAGCGGGGATCGCATGTGACCGCCCGGAGCGAATCGAGCACGTCGCCGGCGCCCAGCTGCTGCAGGCCGAAGAGAAGGGTGCCCGTGTAATCGAGCGTCAGGCGCGGCTGGCGCCCCTCGTCGGCGAGCTGCCGGAGGAACTCGCCCGGCCGCCGGTAGCACCAGCGGTAGACCCCGGCGTTGTGCCGGTCCTCCTCGTAGGGGCTTTGCAGCATGTACTGGAGGTTGCCGATCAGCGGCTCGTGGCGGGCATCGGAGCCGCGGCCCGGTCCGCCGGCCGGCAGCAGCGGCTGGTGCATGTGCAGGGCGACCGCGCAGGCGCCGCGCGCCCGGCCAAAATCAATCCCGCTCTCCGAGAGGAACACCGGCCGGTCCCGGCCGCGCCGCGTGGCCTCCTCGCGTTCGCGGTCCCAGCCGGAAAGATTGGGCCCGCCGTCCAGGAACTCCGGCAATTCAGGCATGGGGGAAGCGGCAAGCCCGGCAGCCGCGCCCGGCGCGCCCGCCGGGCTCAGAAGTCATGGGTGAGGATCGCCTCCAGGCGCCGGCAGATCTCGCGGCCGTAATCGGTCCAAAGGCCCTGGCCCCAGTACCGGTAGCAGCTGGTCTGCGAGCACAGGAGGTGGAACAGGGCGTTGCGGTAGCGCGCCTCGGTCGGCGGGATGCCGGGCCGCAGCACCTTCTCGTAGAACAGGGCGCTGCCGCGCTCCATCGGCCCGAGCACATTGTCGTAGCCGCGCACCCAGGAGATGTCATTGGTCCAGCTGCCGCCGTCGACGTGGAAGCGCTGGTCTTCCTTCTTCAGCTGCTCGATCACCTTGCCGAGCTTCTCCGGGCCCGCGCCCGGCTGGAACCGGTCCCAGATCTTCTTCTGGCCGAGCGGCTGGGCGAGCGGCAGGTCGCTCTCCTTGATCCCGAGGGCGAACAGGTGCTCGAGGTATTCGGTCGCGGTCAGGGCCGGGCTCTCCGAGCCGGTGCACTCGCGCATCACCTCCATGAACTTGGGGGGAAACTCGTTCATCATCACCCCGCCGTTCTCGCCGTCGGCGATCTGGGTGACCAGGGGCGGCACCGTCCGCCCTGCCAGCTCCCAGCGCGCCAGGCTTTTGGCCTCGTAGTAGGGCTGCATCTGGGCGACCAGCTTGGTGTCGCTGCCCTGGGTCTTGACGATCGCGATGATGCTCGCCTCCTCGCCGCGGGAGTTGCGGCAGACCAGCCGGTGCGGCAGGTGGCGGCGCTCGAGGCCCCCGCCGGTTTCCGGCCGCTCGACCGTGTGCTCCTGCACCAGGACCCACTGGAAGCCGCAATCCTTCAGCGTCTTCACGAAGTCGTAGGCCGTGTCCGGCTGGTTCGGCAGCGCCATCTCCGAGGGGGAAAACCCGCGCACCCGCGCCAGGGCCTCGAGCCCGAAGATCGCCGCGAAATGATGCTGCCAGGCCGTGACATGGAGCCGGTAGTCCTGTCCGGGGGTCGAGGGGGCGACCGCGTGGCCCCAGGGGGCGCCCAGCCACTCGACCGCGCCGCGGTAGCGGGGCTCGCAGGTGACGCGCTTCAGGCTGTCGAACACGTCGCCAAGCCCCATCTGCCGCAGCCCGTAGAGCAGGGTGCCGGAATACTCCAGCATGACCCGCGGCTGCCGGCCCTCGTCGACCAACTGCGGCACGAATTCCCCGATCCGCTTATAGCACCAGTGAAAGACCGCGGCGTTGTGGTTGTCGCCGATCCCCGGGTGATCCATCATGTACTTGAGGTTGCTGATGATCTCCGCGGTCGCCAGGTCGCCGCCGCCCGCCGGGATCAGCGGCTGGTGCATGTGCAGGGCGATCGCGAAGGCGCTCTTCGCCCGGCCGAAGTCGATCCGGCTCTCCGGCAGGAAGACCGGCCGCTTGGCCGCCAGGCGCAGCGTGGAGTCGATCAGCGGCTGGGAGCCGCTGAGATTGGGGCGCTGGTCGATGGATTCGAGCAATTGGTTCATGCGTTCGGCGCGGGCGCCGCAGGGAGTGAGCTTCAGATCGTCGGACCAGTCAACTGCCCGGCGGCAGAGGGGCGCCGCCGCCGCGGCGCGCGGCCGGGGCGTTCATTTGGCGCGGATGAGATCGTAGACGTTCAGATAATGCTGGCCCGGATAATTCCAGGAATAATCGCACTCCAGGCCATTGATCATGAGCTGGCGGAAAAGTGCCGGAAAATCGTACCATAGGCCGATGGCCCGCAGGAGCGCCGATTCGATGCCCTGGGCGTTGAAGTCGTTGAAGACGTAGCCGGTGCGCTCGGCTTCCGGCCGGTTCGCATGGTTGGCGTCGAAGACCGTGTCCATCAGCCCGCCGGTCGCGCGCACGACCGGCACCGTCCCGTAGCGCAGGCCGATCAGCTGGGTCAGGCCGCAGGGCTCGAAGAGGCTGGGCACGATGATCAGGTCGGAACCGGCGTAGATCAGATGGGAGAGGTCCTCGTTGAAGCTCAGTTCCAGGTGGCAGTCCGGATTGTCGTTGTACTGGCGCTTCAGGCCCTCGAAGTGGCGGGCGATCTTCGGGTCCGGGCTCGTCCCGAGGAGGACGAACTGGCAGCCGTGCTGCAGGCAGTAGCGGATCGCATGGGTGATCAGGGGCACGCCCTTCTGGTGGTCGAGGCGGCCGACATAGCAGACGATCGGGCGGTAGGCGTCGCGGAGCCAGAAGCGGTCCCGCAAGGCCCGCTTGTTCTCATACTTGCCCTCGAGGGTCGCCAGCCCGTAGCGGCGGGCGATCCGCGAGTCGAGCTCGGGGTTCCACACCTCGTAGTCCAGGCCGTTGAGGATCCCGCCGAACTTGCCCCGGTGGGCGTGCAGGGTCGGGCCCAGCCCGCAGCCCTGGTCGGAGTGCAGGATCTCCCAGGCGTACCGCGGCGAAACGGTGGTGACGAAGTTCGAGTAGACGATCCCGCCCTTCATCAGGTTGATCGCGCCGGCGTTGGCCGGGTCCTGCAGGCGGTCCGGCCGCAAGAAATGCGCCGGCCGGTTGAGGCCCGTGGCGCGCAGGATGTGCTCGCGGGTGACGCCCTGATGGTAGAGATTGTGGAGGGTGTAGCACACCCGCGGGCGGGTCATGCCAAGCCGCTGATAGAGCTCGTAAAGGAGCACCGGCACGAGGCCGGTCTGCCAGTCGTGGCAGTGGATGACATCCGGCTGCTTGTTCGCCCGGAGCATGAACTCGAGGGCCGCCCGGCTGAAGAACGCAAAGCGCTGGTCATCGTCCGCCTGGCCGTAAAACGCCCCGCGGTTGAAAAAGTTGTGCTCCGAATGCGGCTCGACGAAGAAGCACTTGCGCCCATGGACGAAGCCGAAAAAGACGGTGCAATGGACCGCGCGGTCGTACCAGGGGACCCACAGCTCCCGCAGGCAGACCTCCAGGCCATAGATCTCCCTGGTGCGCAGGCAGTCGTACTTGGGCAGGATCAACTCCACGGCATGGCCCCGGATCTCCAGTTCGCGGCAGAGGCCGAACACCACATCACCCAGCCCGCCGACCTTCGCCACGGGAGCGCACTCGGACGCGATCATTACGGCATACATGCGTGGAGCTGCTGGAGCGTTGCGGACACTTTGCCGCGTTGCCCCGCCACGCCAGCCTTAAATGGGCCGCCCCGCCTCAGCCGGAGCTTCCGGCCCCGCGAATCCAATCCCGGTACATCGCCTCCACCTTCGCCCGGGCCCAGGGGGTCCGGCGCAGAAAGGCGAGGCTCGACTTGACGCTGGGCTCGAAGCGGAAGCAGCGGATCTCCACCCGCCGGCCCATTTCCTCCCAGCCGAGGCTGGCCGCCAGTTCGGTCAGGAGGCGCTCCAGCGTGACGCCGTGCAGGGGATCTTGGGAGTTGGCGCCGGGCACGTCCGCAGGGTGGGCGGGGGTACCGGCCGCCGGCAAGGCGGGAATCGGGCTCTCCGGCGGCCCCGACGCTCAGCCGGGCGCCTGCCACCGCCAGTTGCGGATTTCCGGCAGGTCCTCGCCGTAGTGGTCGATGTACCGCCGGTGCTCGGCCAGCCTGTCCCGGAGCCGCCGCTGCAGCTGCGCGCCCGCCTCGCCGGTCTGCGGCAGGCGGTCGATCGCGTCCATCGCCAGATGGAAGCGGTCCAGATCGTTGAGGACGGTCATGTCGAAGGGGGTCGTGATCGTGCCCTCCTCCTTGTAGCCGCGCACATGGATGTTGTCATGGTTGGTGCGCCGGTAGGTGAGCCGGTGGATCAGCCAGGGGTAGGCATGGAAGGCGAAGATGACCGGCTTGTCCCGGGTGAAAAGCTCATCGAAGGCGGCGTCGCTGAGGCCGTGCGGATGCTCGGACTGCGGCTGGAGCTTCATCAGGTCGACGACGTTGACGACCCGGATCCGCAGGCTCGGCAGGTGCTCCCGCAGGAGCGCGACCGCGGCCAGGGTCTCCAGGGTGGGCACGTCGCCGCAGCAGGCCATGACGACGTCGGGGGCGCCGCCCGGGTCGTTGCTGGCCCACGGCCAGATCCCGATGCCCGCCGCGCAGTGGCTGACGGCGGCCTCCATCGCCAGCCACTGGGGCGCCGGGTGCTTGCCGGCGACCACGACGTTGACGTAATGGCGGCTGCGCAGGCAGTGATCCATGACCGACAGCAGGCAGTTGGCGTCGGGCGGCAGATAGACCCGCACGATCTCCGCCTTCTTGTTCATGACGTGATCGATGAATCCGGGGTCCTGGTGGGTGAAGCCGTTGTGGTCCTGCCGCCAGACGTGGGAGGAGAGCAGATAGTTGAGGGAGGCGATTTTCCGGCGCCAGGGCAGCCGGGCGGTCACCTTGAGCCATTTGGCGTGCTGGTTGAACATCGAGTCCACGATGTGGATGAACGCCTCGTAGCAGTTGAGCAGCCCGTGGCGCCCGGTGAGCAGGTAGCCCTCCAGCCAGCCCTCGCACTGGTGCTCGCTCAGCACCTCGACGACCCGGCCGGTCCGGGCGAGGTATTGGTCGCCCGGCAGGGTGCCGGCCTCCCATTGGCGGGGCGTCGCCTCGAAGATGGCCTCCAGGCCGTTGGAGATCGTCTCGTCCGGCCCGAACACCCGAAAGTTGCGCTGGTCGTCGTTGAGCCGCGTCACCTCGCGCAAGAACGGCGCGAGCACACGGGTGTCGCCGACCCCCCTCACGCCCGGCGCGGGCACCGCGGCTGCGAACGCCCGGAAATCCGGCATTCGCAGGTCCCGCAAAAGAAGGCCGCCGTTGGCATTGGGATTGGCGCCCATCCGGCGGGCGCCCTTGGGCGCCAAATCGGCGAACTCGGCGCGCAGGCGTCCCGGCGGCTCGAACAGTTCCTCGGGCCGGTAGCTGCGCAGCCAGGCCTCCAATTGCGCCAGGTGCGCGGGATTGGCCGCCGGGTCGGAAAGCGGCACCTGATGGGAGCGGAAAGTCCCCTCCACCGGCTGGCCGTCCACCCACTTGGGCCCCGTCCAGCCCTTGGGGGAGTTGAGCACGATCATCGGCCAGCGGGGCCGCTCGGTCCGCCCGCGCGCGCGGGCGTCCTCCTGGATCGAGCGGATGAGTTCCACCGCGCCGTCGAGAGCCGCCGCCATCGCCTCGTGCATCGGCCCAGGTTCGTGGCCTTCCACGAACACGGGGACCCAGCCATAGCCCCGCAGCAGCTGCTCCAATTCCTCACGGCTGATGCGGGCCAGGATCGTCGGGTTGGCGATCTTGTAGCCGTTCAGGTGCAGGATCGGGAGGACCGCCCCGTCGGCCGCCGGATTCAGGAACTTGTTGGAGTGCCAGGCCGTGGCCAACGGGCCGGTCTCCGCCTCGCCGTCCCCCACGACGCAGGCGACGACCAGCCCGGGATTGTCGAACACCGCCCCGAAGGCGTGGCTGAGCGAGTAGCCGAGCTCGCCTCCCTCGTGGATCGAGCCCGGGCATTCCGGCGAGGCATGGCTGGGTATCCCCCCCGGAAAGGAGAACTGCAGAAAGAGCCGCCGCAGGCCCGCCTCGTCCCGGGTGATCTCCGGATAGATCTCGCTGTAGGTGCCCTCGAGGTAGGTGTTGCCCACGACCGCCGGGCCCCCGTGGCCGGGGCCGGAGATGTAGATCATGTCCAGGTCGTACTTGGTGATGACCCGGTTCAGGTGGGCATAGATGAAGTTCTGGCCCGGCGTCGTCCCCCAATGGCCGAGCAGCATGCGCTTGATGTCCGCGGGCGCGAGCGGGCGCTGGAGGAGCGGATTGTCGTAGAGGTAGATCTGGCCGACCGACAGATAGTTGGCGGCGCGCCAATAGCCGTCGAGCTGGCGCAGCGCGGCGGGCGAAAGGACGGGGGCGGCGGGCTTGGCATCCATGGCTCAGGGTCTCCCTAGTTTGGCGATCCGCAGCAGGCGGACCGTGGCCCGCCCGATCATCAGTTCCTC
>Ga0302320_10000507_pt1 | contig 93630 bp, 80 predicted proteins | sample Bog_T0_3_FD_202130 | JGI IMG/M metagenome (GOLD analysis project Ga0302320, IMG submission 202130) | Peat permafrost microbial communities from Stordalen Mire near Abisko, Sweden - Bog_T0_3 | ecosystem: Environmental > Terrestrial > Soil > Wetlands > Peat | place: Sweden: Abisko, Stordalen Mire... | reverse complement strand
CATAGCAACGTGCTTGTCGCGACTGACATCGCGGCGCGGGGCATCGACGTGAAAGGCATTGCGCTCGTCGTGAATTTCGATCTTCCCGAGGAACCCGAGTCCTATGTGCATCGCATTGGTCGCACGGCGCGGGCCGGCCTCGACGGCATGGCAATCGCCTTCTGCGACAGCGCGGAGCGGAATCTCCTTCGCAGTATCGAACGGCTCATCCGCCGCCCTATTTCGGTACTCAAGGGACATCCCTTTGAAGGAGCGGCTTTGCAGGCCAATGCTCCGCGCGAGAACGCCCCTTATTCCGGTTCCGGCATTGATCGCCCGCATCGCCCCGCGCCGCGTCACGGTGGATTTCATTCGCGCTCGTCGTCGAACAACCGTTCCTCGTCGTCGGACAACCGCACCGCCCCGCGCACGGGCGGCGTTGGCTATACCCGCGCCGGGTTCGCGCGGTCGGGCAGTTCGCGGTATTAGGTGGTGGTGGAGCACCGACAGGCGAGACTGCCTGGTCGCGAGCGGACGCACAGGGGCGCGTCCCTCCAGTTGAATCCGCTCCGTATTAGGCCCAAAAGCAGCGAAAATCTGTTAATAATCGAAAAAATGGCTTTCTTCGCGCTAGAAGGTTGATACCTCTATGCTGATGCAAATCACCGAACGAACCGAGGGGGATATCCCAGTCATCTCGATTACCGGCGATATCGACTTGGAAACCTCGCCGAAATTGCGGGACTTCCTCAAGCCCAAGTCGTCGAAAAAAACGCCGTGCCTCCTGCTCGACTTCGCCGGGGTGAATTACATCGACTCCTCCGGCTTGGCCACGCTGATCGAATATTTCCAGGCCGTGCAGGGGTTTCACGGCAAACTGGCGCTCGCCGCGCTGAGCCCCCGCGTGAAGAACGTTTTTGAAATTGTGCGGTTGGAACAAATCTTTTCCCTCCACCCCGACGTTCCTTCGGCGCTCGCCGCGCTCAAGTCGTAGTTGGGAAAGGAGAGGAGCGCCACCATGCTGCTCGCTTACGCTCAATTATCTCTGAGGGCCTTCGCCGCCATTTTCGCCCCGCTTTTGGGCCAGCGAAGCTGGCGTCTTTCCGCCCTGTTCAACCAGATGGTCAACATCGGCGTCGCCTCGATGCCGACCGTCGCGCTGGCGAATTTCCTCCTCGGCATCGTGCTGGCGATCCAGGGCGCGGGTCAGTTCCAAAAACTCGGCGCAACCGCCCTCGTTGCCAATCTTGTCGCCTTTTCCATCCTGCGCGAAATCGGACCTCTCATCACGGCGGTCATCGTCATCGGCCGCTCCGGCTCCGCCATCACCGCCGAGCTTGGCACGATGAAAGTCGCTGAGGAAATTGAGGCGCTCAACGTCATGGGCATCGACCCGGTGAAGTTTCTCGTGGTGCCCCGGCTGCTCGCGATGATCCTGATGATGCCCGTTCTCACCGTGCTGGGCGAAGGCATCGGCCTGTTCGCCGGGTGGCTTATCAGCGTGACGAGCCTCCACCTCGATCCCGTTTTTTACGTCGCCAACTCCATTGATGCCGTCGAGCAAAAAGACCTCTTCACCGGACTGCTCAAAGCGCTGATCTTCGGCGGCGTCGTGGGGACCGTCGCCTGCTATTACGGCATTCAGGTGGAAGGCGGCGCCGAAGGCGTCGGTAAGGCCACGACAAAATCGGTGGTGACTTCCCTCACCTCGATGCTTGCAATGGACGCATTGCTGACGACATTAATCTACTTCACATGAGCGAGACGAAACCCAAATCGCCCTACGCGCTCGAAGTCCGCGGCCTTTGCCGCAGCTTCGGCTCGCGCAAAATTTTGTCCGACGTGAGCTTTCAGCTTAAGCACGGCGAAATCCTCATCATCATGGGCGGCAGCGGCTGCGGCAAGAGCACGCTGCTGCGGCATATCATCGGCGCGCTCAAACCGGATGCGGGCGAGATATACATCCACGGCACGGAAATCACCAAGCTGAACGACGAGGAATTATCCAAGGTGCGCAAACGCTTCGGGATGCTCTTCCAGACCGGGGCTCTTTTCAATTCCCTCACCGTCGGCGAAAACGTGGCGCTACCGCTCCTTGAATCGAGCGACGTCGCACCCAACATCGCCGACCTGGTCGTGAAGCTGAAACTGGAGCTGGTCGGCCTGACCGGCTTCGAGCACCTGAAGCCCGCGCAAATCTCCGGCGGCATGAAAAAGCGCGTCGGCATGGCCCGCGCCCTGGCCCTCGACCCCGACCTCCTCTTCTGCGACGAGCCGACCGCCGGACTCGACCCGGTCATGACCGCCGTGATCGACACGCTGACCGTCGACCTGACCAAGAAGCTCGGCCTCTCCGCCGTGGTCGTCACGCACGACATGACGAGCGCGTTCCGGATCGCCACGCAGATGATCTTCCTCTTCGATGGCAAGATCATCGCCTCCGGCACGCCGGACGAAATCAAAAATAATCCCGACCCCATTCTTCAGCAATTCATCAACGGATATCCCGACGGCCCCATCCCGTTCAAGCTTTCCAAGGACGACTATTTCAAACGCCTGATGGAGCCTTAAATTAGGAGAACACGCCATGCAAGAAAATCGAATCAATGCCACCATCGCCATCACCACCCTGGTCGCAGCGGTGCTCATGGCCGCCGCGCTCAGCCTCGCCATCGGTAAATGGTCCTGGGGCCAGAGCGGCTATCAACTCGTCATTAAATTTCCCAACGCCACCGGGATCACCCCCAACAGCGAAGTGAAATATGCCGGTGCCCATGCCGGACGCGTCAAGGAAGTGCGGCTGATCCCGCGCCAGGACCAGACGCAAGACCCCGCAAGCAAGCTCTTCAACTGCGTGGAAGTCGTGGTGCAGGTCGACAATAAGATTCAGATCGGCGAGGATGTCGCCGCGACGATCAAGCAGGACGGCTTTGGCATCTCGGCCAAGTATGTGCTGCTCACTCCCGGCCCGGATCACGACAGCAAGGCGCTTGTTGATGGCTCGGTCGTCCAGGGCGAGATGCCCTTCGACTTGTCCGACTTGATCCAGCCCGCCGGCGATGCGCTGGAAAAGGCCAACTCGCTCGTCACCCAATTGCAGCCGATGGTGACCCGCCTCGATTCGCTCACGCAAAAGATGGACACATCCCTGCCGCCGCTGATGGACCACGCCGACAAGTTCCTGGATGACGGCGACACCGTGCTCTCGAATTTCACGACGCCGGACGGCCGCAGACGGCTCAACGACATGCTCGACAGCCTTCGCGTCTCGACGGAAAACCTGAAGGTCGTCAGCACCAACGCGAAGGCGCTCACCGCGACGCTGGCGGAAAAGCCGTGGCGTGTTTTCTGGGGCGGCGAAACGGTCAAGCCACCGTCGGAAGATACTGTGCTGAAATCGAACCAGGTGATCCGGCTGAAACCCGATGTCGACGTGAACGGCTCTATGCCCACCACGAACAATGTCCCTCCGGCCAAGAGGCCGTAAGCCATGGGTAGGGACGGCAGTCTCTTGCCGTCCCATTTAGAGCAAATCAAAACATCGTGCACACAGCCTCTCGCTCCCAAACTCTATTTGGGAGCGTCCTTTTGTTGCCCGCGAAATTCCATTTCGCGCTGATTTTTCCTCGATAAAAACAGGGGCGGCAATGGAATTGCGCTGACAATTGCGTTCCCAAATGGAGTTTGGGAACGAGGGCACCGAGCATGATATATTAAAATGCTATAGTTTGGGACGCGAAGGGACTCGCGTCCCTACCAGGAATTAATTCGTCGGCGTGAATTCGCGCAGGCGTCCTGTCACCGCGAGCTTCACCCATTCCCAGCGCTTGTTGATCGTCCAGCGCGGTGAAAAAAGGAGAGTGAAACCGGTCAGGTCCTGATCCTGCGCCGCCTGCGTGATCCGCGCAAAAGACTCGTTGCACTCACGCGCGATCCGGCCCTCCGTTTGCTCAATCGCTGGGAACGGCTGGCCGACTTCAATCAGCGCGTTGGGCCGGTCTTCGCGAAAAAAATCGTACCGCATCGCCACCGGCACCAAAAGCGCATGCGGCGAACTCTGCGCGAGATAGCCGGTCCCCGGCTTGGCCTCCATCGGCTCGTTTTGCCGGCAAATCCGCCCCTGGGGAAATATCCAGATGGCAGTTTCCACATTTTGCAGCAGGCGCTGGGCATAGCGCAGCGACGCCGCCGAGCGCAGCGGGCTGCTGAGATCGACCGAAAATGCGCCGAGCCATGTGAAGAAGCGATAATGCTTGAGCTGTTTTTCCTCCATCATGCAGTAAACCGCCTTGTGCCGCATCTGGCGCGTCAGGAGGAAAATCATCAGCCCGTCCCACCAATTGGTGTGGTTGCAAAAAAGGATCACCGGGCGTTCCTTCGGCAGCTCGCGCAGCCGCTCCACGCCGCGAACCGCGATGGTGTAAAAAGCGCGACGGGCCAGCCAGCGAAAGTAGAGAAACAACAGCGAATCGTAGATGTCGTTTTTATTGGCCGCAATCACGCTATGATCCTATCATTCTTTTGCTCTTTTGACACGGCCTTTGCTAATTTTGAAATAGACTCTAAAATAAATTTTCTATGCCCGAATCTCGAAAAGTAAAACTGGGCCTTCTCCAAACCTGGGCCGATCCCGATCCCGTTTCCAACCTGAAACGGACCCTCCAGCTCGCCCATGCCGCGGCGGACCAGGGCGCGCAAATCATCTCCACGCAGGAGCTGTTTCGCTCGCAATATTTTTGCCAGAGCGAAGACCACGCGAATTTCGCGCTGGCCGAGGAAATTCCCGACGGCCCCACCACGCGCGCTTTTTGCGAACTGGCCAAGGCCCGAGGAGTCGTGATTGTCGCCTCGCTTTTCGAACGGCGCTCAGCGGGCGTTTATCATAACACCGCAGCGATTATCGACGCCGATGGCACCTATCTCGGCAAGTACCGCAAGATGCACATTCCCGACGACCCGCTTTATCACGAAAAATTTTATTTCACGCCGGGCGATCTCGGCTTCCGCGCATGGGACACCCGCTTTGGTCGCATCGGCGTGCTGATCTGCTGGGACCAATGGTTCCCCGAGGCCGCGCGGCTCACCTCCATGCGCGGCGCACAGATTCTCTTTTACCCCACCGCCATCGGCTGGCATCCGAGCGAGCGCGAAAAGTATGGCGAGGCGCATCATTCCTCGTGGGAAACGATCCAGCGCGCGCACGCCGTCGCAAACGGCTGCTATGTGGCCGTGACCAATCGCGTGGGCCACGAACAGCCCATTGGTGGCGACGGCATCAAGTTCTGGGGCCAGAGTTTCATCACCAACACGTCGGGCCAAATCATCGCGAAAGCGGGCGTGGAGGAAGAACAAATTCTCGTGCACGAAATCGATCTCGCCACGGTCGACGTCACGCGCACCCACTGGCCCTTTCTGCGCGACCGCCGCATCGACGCCTACGGCGATTTGACCAAGCGGCTGGTTGACTAAATTAAAATAAACGCTGTCATCCTGAGCTTGTCGAAGGACCTCTAACTATTCCTGCCTTTTTCAGTCCTGCTTTTAAATATGCGTCGCTACCTAACATTATCCGAAGCTCAGGTTGCACTCAATCGCGGCAAGCAAATCGAGCAATTCCTCGGAGGCTATTTGGCAGATGGAGATCCCGCCATTCGCTATGCTGTTGTTCGCTCAGATGACGAAAAAATTATCGCTACTATCTATGAACGCTTTGAGACACCTCATCCTGACTTTTACGACGTAGGAGAGTTTCGAGACGTTGATCCCGACACTGATCCCGAAGACTTTTATTTTGATTCATTGGAGGAGGCCATTTTGTTCCTAAAAGAAAAATGCAGCGCATCAGCCAATAGGTTCGTAAATCAAGGACTCGTTGATGAAGAATACAGGGATTATCGGAAAACTAAAAATAGTCAGAGATCCTTCGACAGCGCCGAAACAAGTTCGGCTTGCTCAGGATGACAGGCTTTATAAAAATATGACTGCTGACACAACCGCCACGCCCCGCTCCCTTGGCTTCCGAATGCCCGCCGAATGGGTACGCCACGACGCCACCTGGCTCACGTGGCCGCGCCCAGAAGGCATCAGCTTTCCCGATGCATTTGAGACCATCCCCTCGACCTGGGCGGGCCTGGCGAAGCTGCTCGCCGAGGGCGAGCAGGTCCATATCAACGTATTTTCGCCCGAGCATGAAATCGACATTCGCGCCGCGCTCAAGAAAGCCGATGCTCCCGTCGATACCCGCATCCATCTCCATCCTTTTCCCGCCTACGAACCGTGGTGCCGCGATCACGGCCCGATCTTCGTTCGCAACGAGCGCGAAATGGCAATTGTCGACTGGCGCTACAACGCATGGGGCGGCAAGTATCCGCCTTGCGACCTCGACGACGACGTGCCGCAACATGTCGCAAAGCTCCTCGGTCTGCGCCTCTTTTCGCCGCCGATGATCCTCGAAGGCGGTTCCATCGAAGTGAATGGCGAAAGCACGCTGCTGACGACCGAGGCGTGCCTGCTCAACAAGAACCGCAATCCGAATCTGACCCAAAAGCAAATCGAGACTTACCTGCGCGACTACCTCGGCGTGGAGCAAATTCTCTGGCTTGGCGAAGGAATCGTTGGCGACGACACCGACGGCCATATCGACGACCTGACCCGCTTCGTCGATGCGAACACGATGGTGACGATTGTCGAGGAAGACCCCGCCGACGAAAATTACGCGCTTCTGCGCGAGAACAGCAAACGCCTCGCCGCGATGCGCGATCCGCAAGGCAAACCGTGGCGCATCGTCGACTTGCCCACGCCCGGTTATGTCGAGAAGGATGGCCAGCGCCTGCCCGCCAGCTACGCGAATTTCTATATCGCTAACGAAGTCGTCATCATACCCGGCTTCAATCATCCCAACGACACCAAAGCGCGCGATATTTTGCAGCGGCTCTTTCCCACGCGCCGCGTCGTGCTCTGGCCTGCGCTCGACTTGATCTGGGGCCTCGGCGCGTTTCACTGCATCACGCAGCAGCAGCCGGGACTGAGCTGAGAACTTAGAGGGTAGAACGTAGAACTAAAGCCGCTAACCTCTAACTTCTGACTTCTACGTTCCAAGTTCTTCGCTCTAAGTTTCCCCCATGCGCTGGCTTCTCACTTCCTGGGGTTCGCATGGGGATTTGCATCCCTACCTCGCGTTGGGACGGGGTCTGCTGGCGCGCGGGCATGAAGTGACTTTTGCGGGCCATCCCGAATGGCAGGAGGCTGCCGAGATTGCCGGCCTCCGTTTCATTTCAACGAACGAAGTGCCGCGCGAGGACCTCGTCGCGCAGCATCCGGAGATTTTCTCGACGAAATTCAATGGCCTCATTTCGCTGCACACCTTGATCCGCGGGTTCGTCGTGCCCGGCCTCGAGCCGATGTATCAAACGCTCATCCGCGCGGCGCGCGACCACGACGCCATGCTGGCCCATCATTTTGTTTTCTCCGCGCCCGTCGCGGCGGAGGTCGCCGGAATTCCGTGGGCGACGGTGACTCTTGCCCCGAATATTTTACCTACCGCCTATTCGCTGCCAGGCGCAGATTTCGGAAAGATTCGCCATGGTATTTTGAGCCGCGCAAAAAATCGCCTTCTCTGGTGGTGCGGCCGGCATTGCGTAAGTTGGATGGTCGATCCGCACGTCAATCGAATGAGAAAAAAACATGACCTTGCGCCGATTCACGACGCGGTTTTCGGGGTTCATTCGCCTTATCTGAACCTCCTGCTTTACAGCGAACATTTCGCGCCGCGTCCGCCCGACTGGAGCCCCGAAAAACGGATCGCCGGATTTTGCTATTACGATCCTCCAGGCGCGGCGCTCGCCCCGGAAATCGAAACGTTTCTCCAGCAAGGCGAACCTGCTGTTCTCTTCACGCTCGGCTCAACGGCGGTGCAAAAGCCCGGAGCCTTTTTCGAAAGTGCGGTGCAGGCCCTCGAAACCCTCGGCCTTCGCGGCATCCTGCTCATCGGCCCGGAAACAAATCGGCCCGCCCGCCTGCCCGATTCGATCCTCGCGGTTTCTTACGCCTCCTACGGCCTCCTCATGCCCCGCGTCCGCGCCGTCGCGCATCAATGCGGCATCGGCACGCTCTCGCACACCCTCCGCGCGGGCGTACCGTCTGTGGCGTGTCCCTTCGCCTTCGATCAACCGAACAACGCACGCCGGCTCGAAGCGCTCGGCGTCGCCGAGGTTGTCTTGCCGCATCAGCATGACGCGCGGCATATTGGCGAAGCCTTGAACCGCTTGCTCGCAGGCGATGCCCCTGCCCGCGCACAGCGCCTCGGTGAATTAATTCGTGCCGAGGATGGCGTGACGCGGGCATGCAATATTCTGGAGGAAGTTTTCACCCCCAGTGGTTGAGAGGTTGTTATTGAGTCAATTTTGTAGTTACATAACTACATGCTGGATTGGAACCAATGCGCTGAGGTTGAACGCCACCCGGACGTGGTGAGCGGAGCATGGGTTTTTAAAGGGACCCGTGTTCCCGTGAAAGCGCTGTTTGAAAATCTTGAAGACGGCGCCCGCGTGGATGACTTCATCGAATGGTTTCCCGGAGTAACTCGGCACCAGGTTGAAGCGGTTCTTGAATTGGCTGAAAAAAGCCTGGCGGCGGCATGAGAGTTTTATTCGACCAAGGCACGCCCGCTCCTCTGCGCTTATTTTTAACAGGACACCAAGTTGCCACTGCCCATGAACTCGGATGGTCCAACTTGAAAAATGGAGACCTCCTCATGGCCGCCGAAACAAAATTCGATGTCTTTATCACGACGGATCAAAATCTGCGCTATCAGCAAAATCTTTCAGGACGCACTCTTGCCATTTTGGTGCTCCCCACTACGAGTTGGTTGAAGCTTCGAGGCCTGACTGAAATTATCTTGTCGGAACTCAACAAGCTTCAACCCGGCGAATATCGGGAGCTTACAATCTAGTTCGGACAGCAACTCGGCACACAAGATGAAATGGCGCATTGTCCTGACTGTTCTTTTCGTGGTCACGTTGTTCGCGGGCTTTGCCTACCTCTACGTGAACACCTTCGTGCGCAAGCACCAGCACGCGATCATTCTCTTTGTCGTGAACGGCCTCGACTTGAACACCCTCAACATGGCCCGGCAACAGTTGGGCCGCTCTCCTTTGCGCAGCGACCCGGACGATCCCGCCATCGGCGAAGCGAGACGCCGCGCCGCCTATCGGAGCGAAGCGCTGAATCTCGATTCTTTTTGGAACATCGCGCTCCTGAGTCTCCAGGAGCCGGGCCAGTCCGTGCCCGACGAAGGCGCGGACGCCACGGCGCTCGCCTGCGGGCAGCGGGTGGAAAATGGATTCGTCGCGGTCGATCCCAGCAACGAGCCGCTCCGGTCTCTCATCTACGCGGCGGAAAAAGCGCAGCGCGCGACGGGACTCGTCACCACGAGTTCACTTGTCCAGCCCACGCCGGTCGCTTTTTATTCGACGACCATGGGAACGCCCGACCCCTATCGCAACGCCTCCGAACTCGTCTATTCCAACATTGATATCGTGCTGGGCGGCGGCGAACAATATTTCACTCCGGCCACGGCCACCAACGAATGGGGAAGGCGCGACGGACGCAACCTGCTCGATGAAGCGAAAAAAAATGCGGGCTACACGGTGCTTCGCACAAGGGACGATCTCAACAACGTCTCCGCTTGGTCGACGCGCAAGCTCTTCGGCCTTTTTGCGCCTGAGCAATTTTATTTCTCCTCCCTACAACCCGAGAACCGCCGTCAGCCTTCCCTCGCCGAAATGACGCGAGTGGCGATTTCGAGGCTCAATTACAATATCGACGGCTATTTTCTCGTCGTGGAGCACGATCTCGTCGCGCGCGCGGCGGAGCGGAATTTTAGCCGCCTCGCGGTCAACGAGGTCTCCGAAGTCGACGCGGCGATTGAGTCCGCTGTGGAATATGCCGGCCCCGATGCGCTGGTCATGGTGACAAATAATTACAGCCTCGGCGCGATTGGCCCGCTGCCTTCGCCGCCGGGCGGTGATCTTGTTGCGCCGCCTCCAATGGTTGATGCCAGCGGCAATCCCATCAAAGTCCAGGGCATTCCGATGGCCCCGCCTCCGCAACCTGTCTGGCTCGCAGGACCGGGCGGTCCCGCCGTGACGCGCTGGCAGGCGGCCTGGTTTCAGCAGCGCGCAGAAAACGGCTGGTTCGCCACGAACGGCCCCAGCCTGCTTCAGCCCGACGCGGCCCTTCGTTTTCAAACCCAAGCGCCGCCACTCGCCGAACCGGCATGGCTGGCTTCGCGCGGAGAAGGCTCGTCCCAGTTGCGAGGCTTTCTCAGCAACACGGACGTCTTCGATATTATTACCGAAAATTTTTAGCATGACCCTGACAGAAATTCGCGCCGCGCTCGACTCGCGGGGTTTGCGCCCACTGAAGCAGCTCGGCCAGAATTTTCTTCACGACCAAAATCTCGCGAAATGGCTGGCGGAGCATGCGGTCGAAGGACTCGAACCGGGTGCGAGCGTCGTCGAGATCGGCCCCGGCCTCGGCGCGCTTACCTCCGTGCTGCTTGAAAAAAACTTGCGCGTGACGGCGCTGGAAAAAGACCGTGGCCTGTGCGTTTTCCTACGCGAATATTTCGCCCTGCAGATCGCCCAGGGAAATCTCGATCTTCGCGAAGGCGACGCGCTGGAAATATTACCGCAGCTCGACATAACGCCCGCCGTCATCTGCGGCAATCTGCCCTACTACATCTCAACGCCGCTGCTGATGGAATGCCTGCGTCTGCCGAGCCTTCCCGCGCGGCTCTTTTTTCTCGTCCAAAAGGAAGTCGGGCAGCGCCTCGCCAGTCTGCCGGGAAACAAAACCTACGGCGCGCTCTCGGTTTTAGTGCAAGCCGGTCACGATGTGTCGCTGGTCCGCACGCTGCCTGGCTCGGTATTTTATCCTCCGCCAGAGGTTGCATCGGTTGCGGTGCAACTCACCCCGCGCGCGCAGCCGCTGGTCGCCCCGGCCGACCGTGAACGTTTCGCTGCCATCGTCCAGCGCGGTTTTTCTCAGAGGCGCAAGAAGCTCTCCAACCTGCTGCCGACCGACGATGGACGCCGCGCGGAACATCTCACTTCCGCAGAGTGGGTCGAGCTGTGGCGGCAGGTGGAGGGTAGGGAAACGAGCTCCTGCGGAGGGCAGTAACTTCGCGTCCGACTACTTTGGAAAGAACAGCCCGCTGCCCTCGTTCAACATTTGCGCAGAACAGGTTTCTCACCTAACTTAATTGCATGAACCCGCCCGCCGCATCGCTCCGCGCCGAATTGCAGCGCGCGCCCGCGTTGTTCGAGAATTTCCTGACCCGTTTTTTTCAGGAAAATACCGAGCGTTATTCCTACGGGGAATTGTTCGAGCCTCTCTATCTCGACATCACGGAGTTCGTGGCGCGTCGGGGCAAACGCATCCGCCCCCTGTTGCTGCTCGGTTCCTACCGCATCTTTGGCGGAGACCGTCCCTTCGAGGACAACTCGCTCCTGCGGGCCGCGTTGTCGCTGGAACTGCTCCACTCCTTCATCCTGATTCATGACGATGTCATCGACCAGTCCGAGCGCCGCCGCCGGCTGCCGACCTTCCACAAGCTCGTCGAGGAACGGCTCGGCAAGATCGACGGCGCAGCCCGCATCGGCGAAAATGTAGCGATAGTGATGGGCGATATTCTTTTCGCCATGGCGGTCGACACCCTTCGCTCCATCGATTTTTCGCCCGCCACGCGCGACGCCGCGCTGTCTCATTTTCTTCGCTATATTTCCGACACGGGCGCGGGCGAGGTTTACGATATTCTCCTTGGCACACGCGATATCGCCCGCGTTGAGGAAGCCGACATCTCGCGAATGTACACGCTGAAAACCACCCGCTACACCTTCGAGGCCCCGATGGTCCTCGGGGCCTTGCTTGCGGGAGCAAATGACGATCTTCTGCGCGAACTGGTCGATCTGATCGAGCCGGTCGGACTCGCTTTTCAAATCCAGAACGACCTGATCGAATACCAACAATTCAAGGGTGTGGACCGGTTGCGCCAAACCGACATTCTCGAGGGCAAGAAGACGCTTCTCCTGCGCGCAGCCTATGATCGTCTGGTCGATGTGGACCGCAGTTTCCTGCAACTTTGCCTGAGCACCCGCACCTCCAACGACGCATCGGTCAGCAAGATCGAGCAACTCATCGACAAGTCGGGCGCGGTTGGGCTTTTGACCGAAAAAATGGAATCTCTCTTCCAAAAGACTGAAAGCGCGTTGGAAAACTCATCCCTCACCTCGCCCCAGCGCGAAGGCTTGCGGGAGGCATTTTCGCTCGTGCGTCAACAGACCCAGCACACCGGGACGCAGTAGCGCGTCCCCTTAATCCAGCGTCTGGTGATAGCGTTTCACCCCGATAATCAGCGCCACAATGGCAAAGAGCGCGATTGGCCAAATCTCCGGCGCGATCTCCCAAAAGCCATTTCCCTTGAGCAGAATGCCTCGGGCGATCCTGATGAAATGGGTCAGGGGCAAAATCTCGCCAACCCCCTGCGCCCAGCGAGGCATGCCCCGGAAAGGGAAGAGATACCCCGAAAGCAGGATCGACGGCAGAAAGATAAAGAAGGCCATTTGCATCGCCTGGAGCTGGTTTTGCGCAATGCTGGAAAACATAATGCCCAAGGCCAGGTTGGCCGCGATAAAGACAAAGGCGGCGGCAGTCAAAAGCAGGATGCTGCCGTGGATGGGCACACCGAAAAGAAAGTAGGCCATGAACAGAATCAGGGCCAGTTGCACATAACCGACGAGAATATAAGGCACGATCTTTCCCACTAGGACCTCCAGCGGGCGCGTCGGCATGGAAAGAAGATTTTCCATCGTGCCCCGCTCGCGCTCGCGCGTGATGGCCAGCCCGGTGATCATGATCATCGTCATGGTGAGAATGACGCCCATCAGCCCCGGCACGATGTTGTACTGGGTATTGATTTCGGGATTGTAGAGCGGATGCACCTGCAAATTGAAGGGAGGGTCTGCGGCATTGAGATAGGAAAGCGAACCCTTGAGATCATCGTGCAGCGCGCTGGAGAGAAGCCCACTGAGAGAGCTGAGCGCATAGCCCGTGGCGCTGGGATCGGTCGCATCGGCCTCGACCAGGATTGTGGGCCGATCTCCGCGAATTAAATCGCGCGAGAAATTTTCGGGAATGCTGATGACAAATTGGGCGTCGCCACGGGCGAGCGCCTCCAGCCCCTCGTTATCATTTTTCAACAGTTGGTTGAAATCGAAGTAGGACGTATTCTTGAAGGCGTGGAGAATACTCCGCGCCTGCGGGCCGTTGTCGCCCATGATCACGTCGGCGGGTAAATGCCTCGGATTCACGTTGATGGCATAACCAAAGAGAATGAGTTGGATCAGGGGAATGCCGATCATCATTGCGAACGTCAGCCGGTCCCGGCGCATCTGGATGAATTCCTTGAGGACAATTCCCTTGAATCGCTCCATCGAAAATTGGGCTCGCAAGTTCATGATAAAGAATTGTCCTTCGATTTTTCCATGAGATGAATGAAGACATCCTCCAGCACGGAGGGAATCTTCTCCCACTGATAGGGAGCGACGCGAAACGGAGCGACGGCCTGTTCCAGCGCGGCTGCGTCATCCCCGCTAACGTGCAGGGTGGTGCCAAAAATCACCGCCTGTTCCACCCCCGGTTTCTGACGCAGTTTTTCTGCGAGATGAATAAGGTCAGGGCCATGCACCGACCATGTGGTCAGGCCGGCATGGGCGACAACCTCGGGGACTGTCCCGTTGATCAGCAGATTGCCGTACGAAATGTAGGCCAGCCGATTGCATCGCTCCGCTTCGTCCATGTAGTGGGTCGTGATGAGAAACGTCAGGCCTTGCGAGGCCAGGATTTGAATCTGCTCCCAAAAATCGCGCCGCGCCTTGGGATCGACTCCCGCCGTCGGTTCGTCGAGCAAGAGCAGCTTCGGCTTGTGGATCAGGCATGCTGCCAGCGCCATCCGCTGCTTCCATCCTCCGGAAAGTTCTCCCGCCAGTTGCTTCGCGCGATCGGAAAGCCCGAGTTGTTCGAGGCTTGTTTGCACCGCCTGCTGCCGGCCCTTCATGCCATACATCCGCGCAACGAAATCAAGATTCTCGGCGATGGTCAAATCCTCATAAAAACTGAATCGTTGCGTCATGTAGCCAACCTGGCATTTGATCGCATAGCTCTCCTTGATCACGTCAAAGCCGAGGCAAGTGCCGCTACCCGCATCCGCATGCAGCAAGCCGCAGAGCATCCGGATGAACGTCGTTTTGCCGCTGCCGTTGGGGCCAAGAAAGCCGTAGATTTCGCCGGTTCGGACCTGAAGATCGATCTTGTTGACGACCGTGCGTTCGCCAAAACGCTTCGTCATTCCCTTCACATCGATGGCGAAGTCGTCAGCCATAAACTCAGGGGCCAAACTCGACATCCACCGGCTGGCCGGGATGCAGTTTCGCGGCGATCTCTGGATCGAAAGTCACCTCGATCATGTAGACCAGCTTGCTGCGGCTTTCCTCGCTGTAGATGACCGGAGGCGTGTATTCAGCCTGGGGAAAAATGTAGGCGAGCTTCCCGGCAAACGGTTCCTTCACCCCATCCACAAAGACCCGCGCCTTATCGCCGGGATGAATCGTGCCGATCTCCGTTTCCGGCACAAACGCGCGCACCTCGATATCTTCCGGCGGCAACAACTCAACCACGGGATGGCCCGCCTCGACCCATTCTCCCTCGCGATAGAGCGTGTCGAAAACCAATCCGGCTTGCGGAGCCGTCTGTTGCTTTTGCGAAAAATTCCACTCCGCCTGCGCCAGACGCTGAGTGTCCTGATCCCGCGCGGAGCGCGCAAGTTGCAGGTCCCGCACGGAGGCCGAACCGGGAGTGAGGCTGAGTTGTTCTTGCCGTTGAAAATCCTTTTCCGAAAAAGTGAGCGATGCGCGTGCGAGGTCCAATGCCGCTTTTTCCACGGTATTATCGAGGATAAAAAGCGGATCGCCCGACTTGACCTGGTCGCCTCGTTGAACCTGCAGCGTTTGCAGCGGGCCCGACAGCTGCGACGAAACATAAACAAACTCCCCCTCGACATAACCCTGCACGCGATAATGGCCCGAACGCCCGCAGCTTGTAAGAAGACCAAGCAGGGCAATCGTCGCGCAAATGCGAAACAACCGGAACCGATTGCGCCGAGTCGAACTCTGTTTGTTGATGTAGCGTGCCATTTTCGGAATCGCCCTCAGCCTAGAGGCTGCGTGAGAAAACGCCGCATTAAAATCCTTAAATTAACCGCCCAGCGAACGGGCCACGATCCGATTCGGACGCGGCAAGCAACCCGCCTCTCAAAAACAAATTCCAAGGGGTTGGCGCGCGGGCAGTGTTTATTTCGACACGGGCGGCACAACCTCCGCCTGACAAAAGAAAGTATCCATCCATGAAAACATTTGCACTCTCCTCGGTTATCGCTGTCGCGCTGCTCTTTACCGGATCGGCCATGGCGAACGCCCAAGTCTACAACAGCAAAATCAGCCAAAACGTTTCATCCGCGCCTGCCTCCGGCGGCACCTTCGACGGCGCCTCCCTCAGCTCCAAAGGCGGCTCGCGCATCGCAGGCCCCACGGTGGCCCAAGCCGGTACGACAAGTCGCACCGTTGCCTGCAGCCGCCCGATGAGCGCCGACACCTGCGCCCGGCACTGCGGTCTGGTGAAAAGCTAGGCTCCTATTCGTACATCCGCTTGGCGAAGACCGTCAGGCGGATGGCGATTTCTCGCTTTTAAACCGTAACACTCTATAATTTTCCAACCGTCATGAGTCCCGAACACGATCAGCAATTGAAGACCCTGTTGCGCGAGTGGCAGCCGGAGACCGATCTGCCGCCCCGCTTTGAATCCGAAGTCTGGCACCGAATCGCCCTGAACGAGGAAAAGCGTTCAAGCTGGCTGAATTTCGACTGGCTTTTTCAGGTCACATGCCAGCCGAGACTTGCCTTTGCCATCGTAGCGATAGCCGTTGTTCTGGGAACGGGCCTGGCTAATTGGGAGGCCGTACGAAGTTATCACCATGAGATGGCCAACTCAAAGTCACGCTATATTCACTCGGTCGATCCATTTGCCAATACGCTTTTGACTTCAAACCAATGAAGCGGCTGGTCGTTATCCTCGCCCTCGCCGTTTTGCTTGGTTTGGGAGCATACGTCATTTCCTACGGGATTGCGCGTCACACGTTTTGTCAGATGCCCGATGTCAGCGACTCTTCAAGCTGGCTGCGTCAGGAATTCCATTTGAGCGATGTCCAGTACGCGCAGGTTCAAAAACTCGAGGCCAACTATCACCCGCATTGCGTCGAGATGTGCACTCAAATCATGCAATCCCGCTCCGTGTTGAAAAATCTTATTCTGGCCAATGGATCGATGACCCCCGAGATCGAAGTGGCGCTCCAAAAAGATGGTGTGGTCCAGGAGCAATGGCGTGCGGACATGTTGCGCCATTTCTATGAGGTCAGCCAGGCGATGCCTCCCGAGGAAGGGAAGCGGTACCTGCAAATCATGCAGGCGCAGGTGATCCAGCCCGATATGACATCCGGCGAGATGGCCACCCCTCATTGATCGCCCATGGACGACGCAATACCAGAGGCGGATGGATTAGCCATGCAGCGCCTTCGGGCTGGTGACGATCTAGCTCTGAACGAGATCATGGGACGCTGGAAGCAGCCGCTCGCAAGTTACCTGTTTCGTCAGTTGGGAAATCACGAAGATGCCCTCGATTTGGCCCAAGAAACATTCGTGCGCGTCTACGAAAGCCGGCATCGCTATGCGCCATCGGCACGGTTTGCCCGGTGGCTTTTCACTATCGCCACCAATCTCGCCCGCAATCATGTTCGATGGAAACAGCGCCATCCCGAAGTGACTCTGGAGACGAACGAAGACGAAACATCGCTGTTGGACAGCCTGAGCGATGAGGCCCCGTGCGCAGCCCAACAACTGGAAGCCAAAGAACGAGCGACGGCAGTCCAAAAAGCAATCACCGACCTGCCGCCCGACTTACGAACCGCCCTCCTGCTATTTGAATACGAGGACCTCTCCCACGCCGAAATCGCTTCGATTGAAGGTTGCTCGGCCAAGGCGATTGAAACGCGCCTTTATCGGGCGCGACAATACCTGGAACAAAAATTAGCCCCCTGGCTGAAAAAATGTTGAGGGGTTTTGACTTTTTTGGTGTTCATTACGTTGTCGGATCGATTCCAGCCATCAGTTTAACCCCTACTCAAAGAACTCCATGCTCAACAAAATCCTCATTCTCGCAGCGTGCATCACGCTTTTCATCACCGTAACGGCCCTTGTTTACGCCGCCGACTCCACCGTGCCCGCGCCGGTGCAAGCGGTCATGACGCCGTATCTCCAAATTCATGACGCGCTGGCAAAAGACTCCATGGACGGAGTACCCGCCGCCGCATCCGCTCTCGCCAAAGCCGCCCAGGCCGACAAAACCCTTCCGAGTGAACTCAGCCAGGAAGCGCAAACTTTGGCGCTGGCAAAAGACCTTGCCACGGCTCGGCTCGTCTTTAAGCCGCTCAGCGAAACCCTTATCAAAGCCCTGACCGATAACCATGTTAATTCCGGCGCTGTCGAAGCTTATTGTCCGATGGCAAAAGCGCACTGGCTCCAGACAGGCACCGCCATTTCCAATCCCTACTTCGGCCCCGCCATGTCAACCTGCGGCTCCATTGTCAGCGGCGCTTCCACGACCGGCGGTTGCTGCAATTAGCCCTTATTGAACTGAAAATCGATTCGTGATATCATCATTACTTAATCATGACCGTGCGCTTTAAGACATTCACCCAAATCCTGATGGCCGTGCTGGCGCTGGGAATGTCCAGCCCCCAGCCGGTCTGCGCCGCCGGGACATCCGAGGTGGAAAAAAACTGCTGCTGCTCGGGAGGCCCGGTCTGCAAATGCCATCCCGGTACGCCTACCAAGCAATCATGCGTCAGCACTCCCGTCCAGGTTTTCGATAAACAACTGCCCGGCAGAATCGCGTCCGTTTCATCCCTCCACGGCAATTCCCTCCTTTTCTCGATCGCGCCAACCGAATTTAAATATCTCGTCCTCGTTTCCGCCACCCGCCATCGGGACTTGGATGCCTCGCCGCCGTTTGGAAGCAGTCCGCCGCAGGCCATGCTGTGCCTTTGGCTCATCTAAATCCGTCTCCAATCGTGTTTGTTTCCCGCGCCTGAAGGCTGCGGGATGCTTCTGTTCAAAGCCTTTTTGGAGGTCGGATTATGTCTATCATTCAGCAATTACAAATTATCGCCGGAAACACCCCGCTCAGCCGCCGCAGGGCGCTGCTGGGACTTTCTCTTCTTGCCCTTACAGCCTGCTCGCGCTCGGCCCAAGAAACAAAAGCCCCCGACAGCAACGTCGCCTATTACACCTGCGCGATGCACCCCTTCGTCCGTTCGCAGGATCCCAAGGGAAAATGCCCGATCTGCGGCATGGCGCTGGTTCCCGTATTGAAGGCGGCGGCGGCTGCCAACCCTGATTCCGGCACGGCAGCGGGTACCGCTAGTGCTGCCATTACAGCCCCTGCTCCGACGGCAAGCCCGGTGGATTCCACTGGAATGGTCAACATCAGCCCCGAGCGCATGAAAGAAGGCGGCGTAACAACCGAAGTCGTGACCAAGCGTTCCCTGACGCGCACTCTCCGCGCGCCCGCCCGCGCCGAGCTCGACGAATCGGCCCTGCGCGACATCAACATCAAGGCCGGAGCCGGTTATGTCACCAAGCTCTACGCCAGCTATGTGGGAATGTCGTTCAAGAAGGGCCAGCCTCTGATGACCGTGCTTTGCGAAGGCTGGCTGCAAACGCAAATCGACTACATCAAAGCCTATCGCGACTGGAAGCGAACCCCGTTGATGTCGCCGAACAACAGCATCGCATTGGATAATAATTTGGAGCTGATGCGGGCCCGCATTCGCGTCTGGGATTTGTCCGAGGACCAGATTGCCGGCCTGGAAAAATTCGCCCTGAGCACCAACGAAATCGACCTCCGAACCGGCCACGGACTCTCCGGCAGTTTCGATGTCCTCGCTCCGTTCGACGGCTATGTCCACACCAAGAAAGTCATCGAAGGCGCGCGCTTCGAAGCAGGCCAGTCGCTGCTGGAACTCGCCAATCAAGGCAAAGTCTGGATTGTCGCCGAGTTCCCGGAAGACCAGGCGATGTATGTCAACGTGGGACAGAAACTGACGGTGACGTTTCCCTCAATGCCCCAGCACAAGGTACAGGGAGAAGTCGGCTTCATCGATCCTCATCTGGAGGAAACGCAGCGCCGGATCATGGCCCGCATCATCATTCCGGACGAAGGGCACATGTTTCATCCCGGTCTTTTCGCTGAAGTTTCTGGCGAAATACCGACCGGCGAAAGCCTCACGATCCCCACGGCGGCTGTCGTGCCGACGGGCAACAAGTTCATTGTCTTTGTCGATCACGGCAACGGCCAGCTTGAGCCGCGCCAGATCGAAGTGGGAATCCATTCCGGCGATTACTATGAGGTGCTTTCCGGCCTGAACGAAGGCGACCGCGTCGTTTCGAGCGCCAACTTCCTCATCGACGCGGAGAGCCGCATTCAGGGCGTCCTCAAGACGTGGGGAGACCACCAATGAAGCCTGCGGTCGCGACGGACGGCCCGAGTGGATTTATCGAAAAAATCACCGACGCAAGCGGGCGTAATCCGTTCCTGATCGGATTGCTTTGCCTCATCGCCGCCTGCGCTGGCTTTTATTCCCTTTCCAATATTTCGCTCGATGCCGTTCCCGATCTGTCCGACGTCCAGGTCATCGTCTACACCAACTGGGAGGGCCGCAGTCCCTCGCTCATCGAGGACCAGATCACCTATCCGATCACCAGCCGCTTTCTCGGCGCGCCCAAAGTAAAGGCCGTACGCGGCCTGTCGATGTTCGGACGCTCCTTCGTCTACGTCATCTTCGAGGACGGCACCGACATTTACTGGGCGCGCTCGCGCGTGCTCGAATATCTCAACAGCGTGCGTGAATCCCTCCCGCCCGGCGTCACCCCCAGCCTCGGCCCCGACGCCACCGGTGTCGGTTGGGTTTACGAATACGCGCTTGTCGACGACACCGGCCAAAACAATCTCGCCCAGTTGCGCACGTTGCAGGACTGGACTCTCAAATACGCGATCGGCTCTGTCAAAGGCGTGGCCGAAGTCGCAAGCATCGGCGGTTTCGTGAAGGAGTATCAAGTCAACGTCGATCCCAACAAACTCATTAATCACGGCCTGAGCCTTAGCGATGTCGTCGACGCGGTCCGCAAAAGCAACAGCGACGTGGGCGGCAAATCGCTCGAGATTTCCACCACCCAATTTTACATCCGGGGCCGCGGCTACATCCACTCGCTCGACGATCTCCGCCACATTCCGCTCAAGGCCTCCGACGGCACTCCCCTCACCGTCGATCAGATCGGCACGGTCGAACTCGGCCCCGACTTGCGCGAAGGCTTGGCCGAATTCAACGGCCAGGGCGAAGCCGTCGGCGGGATCGTCGTCATGCGCTTCGGCGAAAATGCGCTCTCTGTCATCAACGGCGTCAAAAAGAAAATCGACCAGCTCAAAGACTCGCTGCCGCCGGGAATTCGCATCGTGCCGGTTTACGACCGCTCGCAACTCATTCTTCGCTCGATCGACACTCTCCGCTCAAAGCTCATCGAGGAAAGCATCATCGTCAGCCTCGTCTGCATCGTCTTCTTGTGGCATTTCCGCAGCGCGCTGGTCGCCATCATCATGCTGCCGATGGCGGTGCTTCTCTCCTTCATCCCCTTCGCTGCGATGCACCTCACCGCCAACATCATGTCGCTCGGCGGCATCGCCATCGCCATCGGAGCCATGGTCGATGCCGCAATCATCATGATCGAAAACGCGCACAAGGAACTCGAACGCGCGCGCGCGGTCCAGCACCACGAACTGAGCAACCACCAGCGCGTGGAAGCCATCCTCCACGCCGCGCGAAAAATGGGCCGCCCTCTCTTTTTCTCGCTTCTCGTCATCACCGTCTCGTTCATCCCCGTCTTCACTCTGGAAGGACAAGCCGGTCGTCTCTTTCAGCCCCTGGCCTACACCAAAACCTTCGCGATGTTCTTCGCCGCCGTGCTCTCCGTCACGCTCGTCCCCGTCCTGATGGTCGCGCTGATCCGCGGCCGCATCACCCCCGAAGCGCGCAACCCGATCAACCGCATTCTCATCGCGCTCTATCATCCCGTGGTCGATTGGGTGCTCCGCGCGCGATGGCTCGTAGTGGCCCTCTCTCTCGTCCTGCTCGCCTTGACCGTCATCCCCATCTGGCACCTCGGCAGCGAATTCATGCCGCCCCTCAACGAAGGCGATTTTCTCTTCATGCCCACCGCGCCCGACGGTCTCGGCACCCAGGAAGCCTCGCGGATTTTGCACGAGCAAAATGTCCGCCTGAAACAAATCCCCGAATTCACAACCGTCTTTGGCAAGGCCGGCGCCGCTGAAACCGCAACCGATCCCGCGCCCATCTCCATGTTTGAAACCACCATTCAGGTCAAGCCGCCCGATCAATGGCGGCCCGGTATGACGTGGGAGGGATTGGAAAAAGAAATCCAAAATCAAGTCCAGACGCCCGGTATGGCCGACATCATCTGGATGCCGATCCAGACTCGCACCGAAATGCTGACCACCGGCTTCCGCTCGAACCTCGGCCTGCGCGTTTACGGACGCAGCCTGCACGACATCGCCACGGCGGGCGAAGCCATCGAGCAGGCCCTCAAGGATTATCCCGATATCCGTAGCGTCTTTGCCGAGCGTTCCGAGGGCGGCCGCTATCTCGACATCGTCCCCAATCGCGAAGCGATTGCCCGCTACAACCTTTCCGTCGACGACATCAACGAAGTCGTAGAAATGGCCATCGGCGGCAATACGATTGGCTACACGGTCGAAGGCCGCGAACGCTATCCGATCAGCGTCCGCCTGCTCCGGGATTTCCGCGACAGCGTCCCCGCCATTCGCCAGATTCCCGTCGCCGTTCCCGGCGGCGCGCAAGTACCCCTTTCCGAACTCGCCTCCATCGAGTATTCGAGCGGCCCCCCCGCCGTGCGCAGCGAAAACGGTCAGCTCGTCACCTACGTTTCCGTCGATACGACAGCCAGCGACCTCGGCGGCTTCGTGCAGCGCGCCGGGGATTATCTGCACAAAAAAATCCAACCCCCGCCCGGCGTCTATTGGGAATGGGCAGGTTCTTTTGAGCAATTGCAGCAAGTCGAGGCGCGACTGCTCATCATCATCCCCATCACCCTGCTCATCATCATCCTGCTCATTTATGTGAACACGCGTTCATTCGTGAAAACCTGCATCGTGCTCCTCGCAGTGCCGTTCTCCCTCGTCGGCGCTTTTTGGCTGCTCTATCTGTGCGGCTATCAATTTAGCGTCGCCGTCGCCGTCGGCCTGATCGCCCTCGCCGGCATCGACGCCGAGACCGGCGTGGTCATGCTGATTTATCTCGACCAGGCTTACGATGACCACGTCGCGCAGGGTAAAATGAATCACTTCAGCGACTTGATCGCCGCCGTGAAGGAAGGCGCCGTTCAGCGCATTCGCCCAAAAATGATGACCATGGCGGCGATCCTCTTCGGACTTCTGCCCATCATGTGGAGCACCGGTTCCGGCTCCGAAGTCATGAAACGCATCGCCGCTCCCATGATCGGCGGCGTCGTCACTTCGGCCATCCTTGGCCTGCTCCTTTATCCGGTACTCTACGTCCTCTGGCGGAATCGGCATTTGCCCCGCTCCTAATCTGGTAGGGACGGCACTCCGCTGCCGTCCCATTCTGGGCGGCGGTGCAGTTGCAGCAACAGTCTACAAGCCGATTTCCCGAGTGACACTGCCCGCCCCGTCGGGCATTCTACATCCATGACAACCGCCGGAGCCGTTGAGTTGTTGGAGCAATTTCGCGCCGGAAAAATTCCGCGCGACAAAGTCCTGCGCGCCCTCCAGGCCGCGCCCATCGCCGATCTCGGCTTCGCCCAGGTCGACACCCACCGCGAGCTCCGCAAGAATTTCCCCGAAGTGATTTTCGGCGCGGGCAAGACTCCCGAACAAGTCGTCAAAATCGCGGCGAAACTTTTGCAGCACGGCCAGCAAGTGCTCATCACCCGCGTCACCCCCGAACAGGGCCGCGCACTGCGAAAAAAATTCAAGCGCGCCGTCCATCATCCCCTCGCCCGCTGCGTCACCATCGAAATCAAACCGCTGCCGAAGCGCGACGGATTCATCGCCGTCGTCTGCGCGGGCACGAGTGATTTGCCGGTCGCCGAGGAAGCCGCCGTCACCGCCGAAATCATGGGCAATCGCGTCGTGAAAATCCACGACGCTGGCGTTGCCGGCCTTCACCGTGTCCTCGCGCGGATGGAATTACTCCAGAGCGCAAACGTCATCGTCGCCGTTGCCGGCATGGAAGGAGCGCTGCCGAGCGTCGTCGCCGGACTCGTCGCCAAGCCGGTCATCGCCGTTCCGACGAGCATCGGTTACGGTGCCAACTTCGGCGGAATCGCCGCGCTCCTCGCCATGCTCAACAGTTGCGCCAGCGGCGTCACCGTCGTGAACATCGACAACGGATTCGGCGCCGGATACGCCGCGAGCCAGATCAATGCCCTCGTTTCGCAAAAATGAAAATTTGCGTTTTTGAAACCTTATTTAAAAAGCCCGTCATCCTGAGCTTACTGCCGACCGCAGGTCCGAAGGATCTCCAACTATTCCGCAGTTTCAACCGAGCATGAAAATCCTTTACCTCGACCTCTTCAGCGGCATCGCCGGGGACATGTTCATCGCTGCGCTACTCGACCTTGGCGTCGACGCGCGCAAACTCGAACGCGAGTTGAAAAAACTCAAGCTCGATGGCTATCGCCTCGATATTTCGCGCCGCGAAAAATCGGCCATTTCTGGAGTCAAATTCGATGTTCGCCTCGACCACGAGCACTCACACGACCACGGGCCTCATCACGATCATGATGATGATGGTCGCACCCACGACCATCATCACGAGCATCACCATCTCCACGACGGCAGTCGCAATTTTGCCGCCATCAAACAACTCATCTCGCACAGCAAGCTCTCCGCGTGGGTCAAACAAAAATCCATAGCCGTTTTTCAGCGCATCGCCGTCGCCGAGGGCAAAATCCACGGTCTCCCGCCCGCCCAAGTTCACTTCCACGAAGTCGGCGCGGTCGACTCCATCGTCGACATCGTCGGAGCGGCCATCGCCATCGAGCAACTCGGCAAGCCTCGCGTCTTCGCCTCGCCCGTCATCGAAGGCACCGGCTGGATTCGTTGCGCGCACGGACGTTTCCCGGTTCCCGCACCGGCCACGCTCGCCATCCTCGGCGCGCGCGACATCGCCCTCACGCAATGCGACGAGCCGCATGAACTCGTCACCCCCACTGGCGCGGCGCTGCTCGCGGAATTCGTTGAAAGCTTCGGCCCCATGGAAAATCTGGTCGCCGAAAAAATCGGCTTCGGCCTCGGCACCCGAGAAAACAAGACGCGCCCCAATGTCCTGCGCGCTGTCCTTGGCAAACAGTCCAAAGCCGCCGCAGCCCGCTCTTCCTCGCCCACTTTGGGTTGGGAAACCGACCGCGTCGCGGTGCTTGAAACCAATCTCGACGACTGCACCGGGGAAATCATCGGACATTTCTTGGAAACGGCGCTCACCGCTGGCGCGCTCGATGTTTTTCACGCGCCAATCCAGATGAAGAAAAACCGGCCCGGCATTTTGCTCACTGTTTTGTGCGCGGAAACCGACGCCGACAAATTCAGCGAATTGATTCTACTCGAAACCACTGCATTCGGCGTGCGCAAAACCATCGCCGAACGACGCAAGTTGCGCCGCGAATTTGTCACCGTGAAAACCAAATTCGGAGGCGTCCAGGTGAAAATCGGCCGAATCGGTGCTAAAGTAGTTCAGACCGCCCCGGAATTTGAATCGGCAAAAAAGATCGCGGCCCAAACAAAAACGCCCTTGAAACTGATTTACGAAGCGGCGATCCAAAACGCAAAAAATTTAACCCAATGACCGACGCCACGGATAAACTGGAACAATTACGAGCACTGCTCACCGTCTACGGCTCCTGCCTCGTCGCCTATTCCGGCGGCGGCGACTCGGTGTTTCTCGCGCATGTAGCGCACGACGTCCTCGGCGACCGCGCCCTGGCGGTGATCGCCGATTCCCCCAGCCTGCCGCGCCGCGAATTGCAGGAGGCGCTCGACATCGCACATCAATTTTCCTTTCCCGTCCGCGTCATCAAGACGCAGGAATTCGCCAACGACAACTACACGGCCAATCCGGCGAACCGCTGCTACTTCTGCAAGCACGAGTTGTTTGATGAACTGACGCCGCTGGCCCGCACGGAAAAGTTCGCGGTCATCGCCTACGGCGAAAACGCGAGCGACATCGGCGATTTCCGTCCGGGCGCTCAAGCTGCGGCGGAATTCCAAGTGCGCGCGCCACTGAAGGAAGCCGGCCTGACAAAAGCCGAAATCCGCGAGCTCTCCGCGCAACTCGGCTTGCCGACGGCGGACAAGCCGCAAATGGCGTGCCTGAGTTCGCGCGTTCCCTACGGCGAGGCCGTCACGCCCGAAAAGTTGCGGATGATCGAGCAGGCCGAGGACACACTGCGCGATCTCGGCTTCCATGAGGTGCGCGTCCGGCACCACGAAATGGGCAAGCAGAACCTCGCGCGCATCGAGCTCGACCCGGCGGAAATTCCGGCGCTGCTGGCGAATGGAAAGCTTTCCATAGTGGCCGAGACGCTGAAACAAATCGGCTACGCCCACGTCACGCTCGATCTGCAAGGCTACCGCCGCGGCAGCACGAATGAGGTTTTGGGTAAAAACGGCGTCGGTTGATCTGGCCCCTATAACTTACACAAAAGAATGGACGGCTACCTTACAGCCTTTGATTTATCGCAGAGTGGCTATAGTCATTGGGGCTTGCTTCTGGTCGGATTGGCATTTGGTATTTGGGGATGGTTTGTGCTATCTATTCTTAAAATAATCCAAAGCCGATCTCGATTAGAAAGAGTTTTAAACCCCTTCCAACGTTCTCAAATTTCAACAGAAAAACATGAAGTCATGAAATACATGAAGGAACCAAATCCAACCTCTTTAAGTTCAACCTGGTTTCCTCATGTTTTCATCTTCTTCATGTCTTCCTGTCAAAATCTTGCCGTCTCCGCAGGAGTTGGAAAAACTCGACCTCGCCCATAAACCGGGCTAGGTTGCGGTGATGTCACCCGACTTACGCAGGGATACCGTCAAGCTGGGAAATCTTCTCAGCATTGCCGAACAAATTCAGGCATTTGGCCTCGGACATAAAACCGGCGAGATTTACATCACCAACGTCGCGCCGCCGGCCCGCATCAACATGATCGACGGCGAAATCGTCGACGCCCAATTCGGCCTGCGCTCCGGCATGGAAGCAGCCGTTGCCCTCATTAACCTCCCCGATCCGCAAACCGAATTCCTCGTGGGCGAAAAAGCCCAGCGCCGCACCATTGAGAAATCCTACATGGAGGTCCTCTGCGAAGCCGCGCGCGTCCGCGATGAGGAATCCCACAACCCCGACAGCGCCGTCACCCAGCCCATCCGCCTCGCGCCCACCAATCCCTACCTGCGCATCACCCTCGGCACCGAAATCAAAACCTTCCCCATCCGCCCCGGCCTCGCCTACGTCGGCCGCTCGACCGCCAACGACATCGTCATCAACGACCCCACCATTTCCCAGCGCCACGCCAGCCTCGAATATTCCCGCAACGGCGTCTTCCTCACCGACCTTGGTTCCACCAACGGCACCTACGTCGCCGGCCAGCCCATCAAAGAGCGCTGGCTCGGCGTCCAGGACAGCCTCCAATTCGGCGGCGTCCATTGTCTCTTCATTGGCGGACTTAAAAAATCACTCCATTGATTTGCAGTCATCCTCAGTTTTAACCATGCGGCCAAGCTTGCGGTAAACTTCAACTGATTCATTGCAAAATCTTTTATCCTTCGTTCTGTGGACCTCCCAAAAGTAAAATACAGCGAGACCTCCTTCGCCAAGGGGATGACCAGTTTCAAAAACAGATTTCTTCGCTCCAGGAAAGCCCTCAAAATCTACCCGTCGTCCAACCCCAACGGCCGCAAGGTTCTCATCCTTTCCGCCAGCGCGGGCACCGGCCACGTCCGCGCCGCCGAAGCGCTCGAAAAAGTCTTCCGCGAGCAGCCCGACGTCGGCGAAGTCCGCAACGTCGACGCGCTCCGCTTCACCAACCGGCTCTTCCGCGATTTCTATTCCAAGCTCTACATCCAGCTCGTCCAGCGCGCGCCCACCATTCTCGGCATCGTCTACAACACCACCGACGAGCCGTGGAAAACCGACCGCATGCGCCTCATGCTCGACCGCCTCAACACCGGCCCGCTCGAGCGCTTCATCGCCCGATTCAAGCCCGACATCACCGTTTGCACCCATTTTCTCCCGGCGGAAATCATCTCGTACCTCATCACCAAGAAAAAACTCAACGCCCGGCTCTCCATCGTCGTCACGGACCTCGACGTCCACGCCATGTGGCTCTGCCGCACCTTCCATCGCTACTTCGTCGCGCTCGAAGAAAGCAAAATCCATCTCGAAAACCTCGGCTTGCCCGGCGACCACATCACCGTCAGCGGCATCCCCATTGACCCCGTCTTCTCGCATCTCGAAAACCGCGACGACCTCCGCCGCAACGCCGGCTTCGATGCAGACCGCCCACTCTTCCTCATCTCCGGTGGCGCGCTCGGCGTCAGCCCCGCTGCGGGCGTCCTCGATGGACTGGCCCGCCTGCGTCACCCCGCGCAGGCGGTCGTCATCTGCGGCAAAAACACCGAAATGAAGGCCGATATGGAAAAGCAGGCCCGCGCCATCGAAGCGGCACGGCCCGACCTCACCTTCCGCGTCCTCGGCTACACCGACGAAATGCATCGCTGGATGCAAATGTCCGACCTGTTCATCGGCAAACCCGGCGGCCTCACCACGGCGGAATGCCTCGCCTGCGGCCTTCCCATGATTATTGTCGCGCCCATCCCCGGCCAGGAGGAACGCAACAGCGACCACCTCCTCGAAAAGGGAATCGCCCTCAAGTGCAACGAATTCACCACTCTCGCCTACAAAATTGACGGACTTCTCGACAACCCCGCGCAACTGGCTGGCATGCGCGAAAAGGCCTTCGCCCTCGCTCGTCCCCACGCCGCCGCCACCATCGTCGACACCCTCCTCAATCAGCCATTGGGTGAAGCCGCCAAAGTCATCCCCGGCGCAGCTTAAGCTGGTAGCCCGCGCTGGCTCAGCGTGGGTGCAGTGTCCCCACGCTTTCCCATTGGCATATCAAAAAGCGCCCGCTAGTCCTCATACGTCGTGCGGACAAAATCCCTTTTCGCTCCAAACTCCCTCCCGGCATTAATGACATACAATGTCAGCGCCTGCCTCATCATCTTCATCCTCCTCGAAATATGGCGTCCATTCTATTTCCTCACCGATGACAATCTGACAGGAACTTTTCCCGTCCTGACAGAAATCGGGCGCCACCTCAAAACCGGACAGTCGCCTTTTATCTCGGACTACCTTTTCGGCGGACACTATGATTTATCGAGGGATCCCGGCTCTCTTCTCTGGCACCCCTTCTATCTCGGCCCCGCGCTCTTATCCGACACCTTCGCGAGATTTTGGATGCTCGACATCACCGCCTTCTTATATCTTCTGCTAACCACCGTCGGCTTCACAATTCTTGCGCATACCCTGCGCAGGGAATTCGATCTCAACCTTCCTGATCTGTGGCTCGTATTCTATACAATGAGTTACGTCTTCAGCATGTATATATTGATGATCGGCCCAAGCTGGATCACCTTTCTCGGCAATCAAAGCGCCCTGCCATGGCTGACACTGTGCATTTTGGACAAAAAATTAATTCGCGGCACCGCCCTTGTCGCGCTGGTCACCCTTCATCAATTCGTTGGGTCCTATGCCGCGATGACCCTTTCCAACACCCTATTATTAACATTATTTGCCCTCGGAATCACCACATGCAGAAAGTCGCCGCGCCCCCTCTTCATTTGGTGCGCCGGTACTCTGCTGGGCCTGCTTCTGATTTCCCCCCTCCTGTTTCACGTCCTGGATGGGTTCGCCCATACCGCAAGACTCAAGGGCCTTTCTTTGGACAGAAACTCCATGTTTGCCGTTCCCGCAGCCATCTTTCCTTTTTCATTTTTCTTCGGGACCTGGACCGAGCCGTTCTCCCACGCGATGGGAAATCTTTCCCTCCTGACGTACCCCTATCTTTCGACTCTGCTCGCCTGCGCCGCCGCATGGTGCCTCGTGCCAGCTCTATATAGTTCGTCCCGCTGGCGGCCCATGGAAATCCTATGCCTCGCAATGGTCGCCTTGACCGCGCTTTTGATCATACGGCCCGACACAATCGCCCAGGCCATGCAGCAACTTCCGCTATTGAAATCGATGCGATGGCCCTTCCGTGAAATCCTGCAATTTCTATTCTTCTTCCATCTTTTCCTCATTCTCCGGCCACCGCTTCAGCCCGCGCGATTAAGATGGCTCATTCCCATCTACAGCATCGCTATTTTTCTTCTCCCGCTTCCGTTTATCCACTCACCCACACTTAGTCTTCGCGCCAACGACCGGTTTGCGACGCTTTCGGGCAACGCGGATCGTTTTTGGAACCAGGTCAAACTCTTGCTCAAGCCTTCGGACGAAATCGCCACGGTCATCGACATAGATCTTTGGGAAAAAAACGGGTGGGCCATTCCCTACACCTATCTCGGCACGGCAAATTTCCCCGCTCTCTATCAAATCACCTGCATCTCCGGTTATTCCCCAACCTCGCCAACCGATCAATTGCCTTTGAAGACCAGGCCCTTCTATTGGTTTGGAGCTTTTTCCGGCAATCAGCTCGATGACATTCTTCAAGAACGCCCCAATCTCAAAGTCATCATCATCGAAAACGCGTACCCCTTGAAACTCAGTCTCTATTCCAAAGACGGGACAAAAATAGACCTCACGCCTTATCTTCCGCAGTAACATCGCGCCCGCTTGCTATTTGCTTACTGCCGTCCGCAGGAGCGCTCAATCTGCGACCTCCGCAAAATCGCGCCCGCCACAGGCGACTGAAGCATGAATATCTTCGAGTGCCCTTCCTCCACGATCGCCGCCACAAAAACCGTGCGCCGATCCACCCCGCCAAAGGCCAGCGACGACACATGCTGCGCCGGAAAAGTCACCTGCCCCATCAACTGCCGGTTCTCGCCGATCTTTAATATCCCCCCCGCATCGCGCCGCGCCGACCAGAGCGTCCCCTCGACATCCACCGCCAGCCCTCCCGGCGTCCCCTCCTCCGGCATGCACTCGTGAAAAACCTGCCGGCTGGTCAACGCTCCGCGCTTCGCATCGTATTTGCATCGCCAAATCGTCTTCGTCGTTCCGCACGTCCAGTAGAGCGCATCGCCCTTCGCGTTCCATCCCATCCCGCTCGACTGCCCCGTGCCGCCCAGCACCTTCACCAGTTTGCCGGAACGTTCCAGCCGATAAATACCCGCGCCATTGGGCCGGTCATGGCGGACCGTCCCCACCAGCACGCGCCCGGTCGCATCGGCGATGGCCTTGTTGAAGCGGTCGCCGTCGAACCGCACATTTTCGATCAGCGTATCCACTTGGGCGTGCCGCTCGAAGTCGAGCAGCGCGATGTCCTTCTCGCGAAAAAGAAGCCAGCTATGGTCCTCCTGCGGAATGAACGCGCCGACCGTCGGCCCCTCATAGATCGCGCTCTGGATTCGCGTCCCCAAATTCAAACGATAAATAACGCCCCCCTCCACATCCGTCCACCAGAGCGATTCATCGCGGTCATCCCACCAAAGATTTTGCGCCGCCTTGCCCGCCTCTTCCACCAGCACCTCGGGCGCAGCCGCAGGGGCAATCACCCGGTCGACCGTCGACGCCGATGCATCAGTCATCCCGCAATTTACCTCTCTACCGCCGCTTGTCGAGGGCCGGGGAAAACTCAGAATGTAGAACGAAGAAGGGCTGTCGATTTCCTACTTCTAAGTTCTGCGTTCTAAGTTCATAGTTTTTCCATGACCATCCTCGTCACCGGCGCAAACAAAGGCATCGGCATCGAAATATGCCGCCAACTCGCCCGCCTCAAGCATCGTGTCATTCTCAGCGCCCGCTCCGCCGAACGGGGCGAAGCCGCCGTCGAAACCCTCGCCAAGGAAGGCCTCAAAGTCGAATTCCTCAGCCTCGACACCGCCGACGAAGCGAGCATCCTGCGCGCCGCGCGTGAACTCAAGGAGCGCATCAGCGCACTCAACGTCCTCATCAACAACGCCGCGATTCTCGACACATGGCAGGGCACCATCCTGGAAGCCAAGCCCGCCGACCTCCGCGACACCTTCACCACCAACGCCCTCGGCCCCATCCTGCTCACCCAAGCGCTCCTGCCACTTCTCGAAGCCGGCAAACCCGCCCGCATCATCAACGTCAGCAGCCAGCTCGCTTCCATGCAGAACATGACCGACGGCTGGCCCGGCTATGGCATCTCCAAAGCCGCGCTCAACGCCGCCACGCGCAAACTCGCCGAGGCCCTCGCGCCACGCGGCATCAGCGTCAACGCCGCATCGCCCGGCTGGGTCCGCACCGAAATGGGTGGCACAAGCGCGCCTCTCTCCATTGAGCACGGCGCCCAAAACATCGTCCGCCTCGTCACCGACGTCCCCCACACCCTCACCAACCATTTCCTGGAAGAAAACGGCGAAATCCCGTGGTGAGGGAAAAGATTCGTGTCCTGTTTTTCCCATTTTCGCGAAAAAAAATAAGCGAATCAGGCGAATGGAGCGAATGGAGCGTATCGAATCGGTGAGACCGCTTTGGAATGTAATTTTGCAAAATAATTCTGTCTGAGATCGTCGAAGGAACAGCCTGCGTTGGGTTATGATGCATCTTCTGGGAGCTGATCCCTCGACAAGCTCGGGATGACGGAGCTTTTTTCCGAAGTAATGGCTACAAGTGGCATGTGACAGGCGCAAGTGGGAATCCGAATTGGTAACGAGGCGGGGGTGGAGGGTCGGAGCAAAGTTGTTTCATGGATGCGATTTTAACACATCCGGGAATAAGGCGGTAGCTCTACAAATCCTATAAAGCCTAAAAAGCTTAAAAAGATTTCTGGCTTCGCGATTTTTTTACAAATAATGGCCAAACCTACCGTTTCAACGCTTGCCTACCGCTTTTTCTCGGAATCAATGAAAAGATTTTGGATCGGGTGCCAGTTCCCCCACTGTCCCGTTTTCTCACTTTTTTTCTCGGATCAATTAGACTAACCTACTTTCCAATTTAACTGTGAAAGCCTTCTTGAGTTTTCTGAAAACGATCCTTTTTCTCGGTTTGCTAGGGAGTAATTTGCTCGTGGCACCGCTGTCCGCAGATACTTTTTTGCCTGTCAGTGTCATCCTCGATACCGACATGAGCGGCGATTGTGACGACGTTGGCGCGTTGGCCATCTTGAATAAGCTTGCCGATTCCGGTGAAGCAAGGATCCTCGCCTGCGTGGCCGATGGTCACGATCTGGACAAAGCCATTGCTGCCTCCATCGATGCCATCAATACCTACTACGGTCGCCCTCATATTCCCATCGGCACCTACCAAGGCCCCAAGTGTCCGGCCACGAAAAGCCTCTATACTGCCCAACTGCGCAACGAGTTTCCCCATACTGCGCTTCCGGATGACCAAGAGCCTAAGGCCGTTAATATTTACCGGGCTGCTCTCGCCTCTGCGGACGATAACAGCGTCACCATCATCAGCATCGGCTTCCTCATCAATCTGGAAGAACTTCTGCAATCATCGCCTGACGCACAGAGCCCTCTCAATGGGACCGAATTGGTCCGTAAGAAAGTCAAACAACTTGTCGTCATGGGGGGCAAATTTCCGAAAAGCGATCCGAACGGCGAATATAATTTCGCACACGGGGGCGGCGGGATCGAAACGCAATATGCGATTGAAAATTGGCCCACTCCCATTCTCTTCTCTGGCTTTGAAATTGGCGCAGCGATCCACACCGGCTCCAAACTGGCCGTCGCGCCCGCTTCCGATCCGGTCCGCCGCGCTTACGAACTCCACACCTCCTTCAAAGGCCGCCCCAGCTGGGATTTGACTGCCGTTCTTGCTGCGGTCCGCGATCCCAATCTCTATTGGACTATCGAGTTGAACGGTTATTGCAAGGTCAATGCCAATGGTACGAACGAATGGTCGTTAACACCTCATCGTGGCCACTCCTATCTCGTCGCGAAGGTTCCGCCCTCTGACGTCGCCAATCTTCTAGACAACCTCTTGACTCTGTCTCCCAAGGTAAAGAATTAGGGCGTGCGCCCAAAATGACTTCCCCTCGCTCCCAAGTACTTAGGAACGAGGAAGAAGAACCCTTTGCACAGGTCTCTTTGGGCCCAAACCTTCGGCGTGACCCACGCCTGTTTTTTCAGCATGCTCTAGCCCAATGAAAATCCGCGAGCCGCATCTCACCCTTGTCTTGCTCGCGGCCCTGTCGGTTTTCGTTCTTGCGGTCTTCGCCTCATCGCTGCGTTCGGACTTCGTTTACGATTCCTCCGAGGAAATCCTCAACTGGGACTTCATCCACGATCCCGCCAACATCCTCACCGCAGTCACCTTCCGCGTCATGGGAATGGACGTCCTCGATTTCAACCGCCCCGTCGCGATTGCCTCCTTCATGTTCGATTCGCTCCTCTGGGGCAAAAATCCTTCCGGCTATCACCTCACCAACAACCTCCTTCATCTCCTCGTGGCGTGCCTCGTTTTCCTGCTCATTCGCCATATCCTTCTCCTGCGAAATCCCTCGCGCGACCCAACATGGACCACCCTTGCCGCGTTTCTCGCCACACTCATCTTTGCGGTCCATCCCCTCGTCACGGAAGCTGTTTGCGAACCGGCCAACCGCAAAGACATCCTCGCCGCTGTCTTCGGCGTCGGCGCTCTTTTGCTCGCCATCCGGCACGATCCCAAAACCGGGCGCGGCGACATCGTGCGAATCTTTCTCTGCTGTTTCCTCTGCCTCCTTTCCATCGGCAGCAAAGAGGTCGGCGCCGCTTTCCCCGCGATCCTTTTCCTGTACTGGTTCCTTTTCCGGCGCGGCGAACCGAAGGCCTTTTGGTCATGGACCCTCGCGGGCAGCACCGCCGCGGCGATAGCCTTCCTCATCGCACGATTCGCGTTGGAACACCGGCCGTCGGTAATTTTCCTCGAACCTCCCACTTATCCCGGTGGAACCCTCCTCCAAACGCTCCTCATCCAGCCCCAGATTCTCGCCCTCTATGAGTTCAATCTTTTCTGGCCTCTTTATCTCTGTGCCGATTACAATGACTATTCGGTTCGTAATTTTCCCCTGCCGCTTTCGCTCTTTCTCCTCGCGCTCCTCGCCGTCCCCTTGGCGTGGTGGTCCTTCAAAGACCGCCGCGTGCTTTTTGGCGTCGGATTCGCCATCGCCTCGCTCCTGCCCGTCTGCAATCTCGTCCCGATCTATCATCCCGCCGCTGATCGCTATCTCTACCTTCCTCTCGCGGGACTCGTTCTTCTTCCCGCAGCGATTTTGGATAGCCGCTGGGTGGCCGCCAAGTCCTCACGCCGGCAAATCGCCACCGTTTTGGTTCTGGCGCTCGTCGCCCTGCTGATTCCCATCACACTCCAACGCGAAAAAGTTTGGTCTACGGACATCGCCCTCTGGCAGGACACCCTTGCGCTCAATCCCCGCTCCCTGCCTGCGCGCGTCAATCTTCCCGAAGTCCTGCTGCTGAAAGGCCGGATCGAAGAAGCGAAACAGCAGTCCGAAGCCACCCTCCGTACGCCCTATTTCAAGAACCCCTGGGTCTGGGTCGACTATGCCATTGAACTCAATCGCCTCGGCAACCACGACGGCGCCCAGAAGGCCGCGAGACAGGCCATCCACCTCAAACCCGATGTCGTCGACGCCGACAAAATGGTGCGGACCCTCCAATGCTCGCAAAAAATCGCGACTGAATTTGGCCAAATCGTCGCCTCGCTACCGAGGTAGAGCAAATAAAAATATCGTGCATACAGCCTCTCGCTCCCAAACTCTATTTGGGAGCGTTCTTTTGATCCCCGCGAAATTCCATTTCGCGCTGATTTTCCATCGATAAAAACGGGGCCTGCAATGGAATTGCGCTGACAATTGCGTTCCCAAATGGATGAGTTTGGGAACGAGGGCAAGGATCAGCTTCCACGAGAGCTGCGGTTATCCTCCGGCGGCTGATCCCTCGACAAGCTCGGGATGACGGATCGTTTCGAGAAAAGTTTTCGCAAAGGTCTCTATTAAGCCACCCTGTTCCCAATCCCGTTAATCTTATTAATCCCATCCAAAAATCCCCTGCATTTTCCCCTCCCATAAATTCCGTTAATTCCGTTAATTCCGTCAAAATTCCCTGCCTTTTTCTCACATCCCGCGACGGAGTCTAGACATGCGCCTTGTGCCGCGTTAGCCTCACCGAACTTATGAGCCAAGAACCCGCCCATTTCGCCACCGAACCGATCGAGACCCTCGTCCCGAATACCATCCGCACCCTCACCATCGACGCCGTGCAAAAGGCCAACAGCGGCCACCCCGGCCTGCCCATGGGTTGCGCCGATTTCGCCTTCGTCCTCTGGACCAAATACCTCAAGCTTAACCCGGCCAACCCCCACTGGGCCAACCGCGACCGCTTTGTCCTCTCCGCCGGGCACGGCTCGATGCTCATCTACTCGCTGCTGCACCTCACCGGCTTCGAGAAAATGACCCTCGACCAGATCAAAAACTTCCGCCAATGGGGCAGTCTCACCCCGGGCCATCCCGAAAGCCACGAAACCGAAGGCGTCGAGGTCACCACCGGCCCGCTCGGCCAGGGCACCGGCAACTCCGTCGGCATCGCCATCGCACAGAAATTTTTTGCCGCCACGTTCAACACCCCCGAATTTCCCGTCTCCAACCATCGCGTCTACGCCATCGTCTCCGACGGAGACCTCCAGGAAGGCATCTCGCATGAAGCCGCCGGAATCGCCGGCCATCTCGGCCTCGACAACCTCGTCTGGTTCTACGACGACAACAGCGTCTCCATCGAAGGCATGACCAGCCTCTCCTACAGCGACGACGTCCCGGCCCGCTTCGCCGGTTATCACTGGCATGTCATCTCCATCAATGGCAACGACCAGTCCCAGATCGACGCCGCTCTCAAGGAAGCCGCCGCCACCAAGGGCCGGCCCACCATCATCATCGGCAAAACCATCATCGGCAAGGGGTCGCCCAAGTTCCAGGGCACGCCCAAAGCCCACTCCGACGCCTTCGGCCCCGAGGAAGTCGCCGCAACCAAGCGCAACCTCAACTGGCCCGAGGACGCACAGTTCCTCGTCCCCGAGCGCGTGAAAACCTTCTTCGCCGAAAAGCGCAAAGTCTGGGCCAGGGAAGAAGCCGACTGGAACCAGCTCTTCGCCGATTACGCCGCGAAAAACCCCGAAAAGGCGCAGCTCTGGAAAGATTTTCTCGCCAAAAAACTGCCCGCCGACCTCGCCTCGCTCCTGCCCAAATACGGCCCCGAAAAAGCCATCGCCACCCGCAACGCCGGCGGCGATGTCCTCAAAGTCCTCTTCGGCGTCGTCCCGAATCTCATCGGCGGCTCGGCCGATCTCGCCCCCTCCACCAAAACGTGGATCAAGGAATTCGGCTCCTTTGAAAAGGGCAACTACGGCGGACGCAACCTCCACTTCGGCATCCGCGAACACGGCATGGGCGCGATCTGCGCGGGCCTCGCCTATTACGGCGGACTCATCCCCTTTGGCTCGACCTTCTTTGTCTTCACCGACTACATGCGCCCGCCCATCCGGCTTGCCGCGATCAGCGGCATCCAGACCATCTACATCTTCACCCACGACTCCATCTGCGTCGGCGAGGACGGCCCGACCCACGAGCCCGTCGAGCAGCTCGCCACCATCCGCGCCATTCCCCTGGTCATCGATCTGCGCCCCGGCGACGCCAACGAAACCGGCTACGCGTGGATCGCCGCGCTCGAACACAAGCACCAGCCCAGCGCCATCATGCTCACCCGCCAGAACATTCCCGTCTTCGACCGCACCAAAACGGCTCCGGCTTCCGGCGTCCTCAAGGGCGGCTATACCCTCTGGGAATCAAGACCCGGCACCCCCCCCGAAATCATCCTCATCGGCACCGGCTCCGAAACCTCCCTCGCCTACGAAGCCGCGCAAAAACTCGGCGCCGAAGGCCGGGCCGCGCGCGCCGTCTCCCTGCCGAGCTGGGCCCTCTTCGAAGCCCAATCCCAGGAATACAGGGACAGCGTCCTGCCTCCCGCCGTGACCAAACGCGTCGCCGTCGAAGCCGGCATCCGCCTCGGCTGGGAACGCTACACCACCAACGCCGGCAAATTCGTCGGCGTCGACAAATTCGGCGCATCGGCCCCGTACGAACGCATCCTCAAGGAATACGGCATCACCCTCGACCACGTCCTCGCCGCCGCCAAAAGCCTCCTTTAAATGTTTTTGACGGAATAACGGAATGGCGGAATTTTTTTGGGTAGAAAAAGACGCCGGAGTTTTGGACAGGATTAATACGATTAATGGGATTCCCTGAAGCGGCCCCCTGCCTTTAAAATCATCTTAATCTTATTAATCCCATCCAAAACTCCCCTGCATTTTCCTCCCCCATAAATTCCGTTAATTTGGAAAATTCCGTAATTCTTGATGTCTGCATAACAGACTGACGTTGGGTAGGACTTTGAAAATGTAGCCGCAACTCAAATTTGGATAGTGATACAGTTTGATTTGCAGCTACCGAACGGGGTATTTGGAAATCAATTTGTCGATCCAAGGCCTTACAATCTCATCAGGCGTCTTTCCTTCTTGTCGATTCTCTCCGGTTTCAAAAGCAAGAAAGGCATCAAAGGCGTAGCCGTGATACCTCCTGTACTTAAAAAATAGACGGTTTAATCGATTCATTGCCGCATCACACGATGGCCATGCAAAACGACCTGCGAGATAACCCGTGACGATATGTTGTGCGAATCTGTCCATAAACGCATCGGGGGTAATTTTCTCCTGCTGGCAAAATGATTCGACTTCAAGATCATTAATCTCGTCTACAAAAGAGTGCTCTGCGATGTCCTCGATTGTCATGTTAGAAAGGACGCGGAACGTCCAACTGCACTTGATTTAGCAGAACAATAACCTCTACCAAGCTCAAAAACGTAATTTGCGTTCTGCGTCAGTCTCTTATGCAGAGATCAGTCAGTTATTCCGTCAAAACTCCCATGCAGCAGCATGGGCCAAAATCGAAGGAGCAAGTGGTCGTTCAGGTCGCTTGAATAGTTCAGCAGATAGTCAACCGAAGGGAAATCTGCTTCTATGAAAGCGGAAAGAGTTCATCCTTCTCACCCAGACCATGGCGAAACGTAAGAAGAAAAAAGGAGCAATTACCAGCAAGCCCTCGATATTGAGTTTGTTGATGGCGACACGCGTACCTGACAGCAGGCCAAAGAAAATTGTATCCGCGTCCCCTACGATTCTCTTAAAGAATACGGAACCGGCGTCTATTTCAGCTGAAAAAACGGACGTTAGCGATAGTCCGCTGCCCGCTTGGTTTAGCCGCGATTGGGTTTGGGGGCTGATTCTGGTCGGTGCTGTTATTTTAGTTTATCTGCCGGTATGGCATGCCGGGTTTATTTGGGATGACGACGATCATTTGACGGCCAACCCTTGCATTGTCGGGCCGCTCGGGTTGAAGGAAATCTGGACGACGAGCGCCGCGCGGATATGTCCCTTGGTGCTCACCACCTTCTGGGTAGAACACATGCTTTGGGGCTTGGCACCCCTGATGTATCACCTCGTGAATGTAGTGATGCATGCGGCGTGCGCGGTATTGCTGTGGCAGGTTTTGCGGGGTTTGCGAGTGCCCGGCGCGTGGCTGGGTGCGGCGTTGTGGGCGCTGCACCCGGTGCAAGTCGAATCGGTGGCGTGGATCACCGAGATGAAGAACACCCAATCATGTTTATTCTTCTTACTTTCGATTCTTTTCTTTGTGAGATGGCTAAGAGGAAGAAGTCTCGAGCAGGATAGCGGAGGAAATTGGAACTATGCGTTGACGCTGCTTTTCGCGGCGATGGCGATGGCGAGCAAGTCGTCCACGGTGGTGCTGCCGGTGGTGCTTTGCTTGTGCGCGTGGTGGCTGGAGGGCCGGTGGCGCTGGCAGAATCTGATAAAAATCGGGCCGATCTTTGCATTCTCGGTCGCCGCCGCGTTGGTCTCGATGTGGACGCAGAATCTGGAGGGAGCCAATGATGTGCAAGCCGTCCGGACGTGGCCGGAGCGCGTGGCGACCGCGGGGGATGTGATCTGGTTTTATCTCGGCAAACTGATTTGGCCGCATCCGCTGATTTTCATTTATCCGCGCTGGCACATCGAGGCAGATAAAGGGTTCACCTACCTGCCCGTGATGGCGGTCGTTCTCATGCTTTTTGTTTTATGGCTCAAGCGCGACTCGTGGGGCCGACCCTGCTTCTTCGCCCTGGCATATTTTATTGTGGCGCTGTTTCCGGTGCTGGGATTGGTGAATCACTATTTTCTGCGCTACTCCTTTGTGGGCGATCATTTCCAATACCTCGCCAGCATGAGTCCCCTCGCGCTCGCCGGCGCGGGACTGGCCCGTCTGGCGGATATGATTATTCCGGAGAAAGTATGGCTGCAATCGGGTCTAAGTGCCGGATTACTATTGATTCTCGGAGTGCTGAGTTGGCAGCAGGCCTGGATATATCAGAACGTCTACACGCTCTGGACCGATACCCTCGCCAAGAACCCGAACTGCTGGATGGCCTACAATAACCTTGGCGATATTTTTTTTAAAAGAGGGCAAGTGGATGAGGCGATGTCCGAGTACCAGAAGGCCCTGAAAATTAATCCCAACGATGTGGAAGCCGACAATAACATCGGTAATGATCTACGGCAAAAGTCACAACTGGACGAGGCAATGGCCTATTACCAAAAGGCCTTGCAGATTAACCCCAACTATAACCCCGCCCACAATAACCTTGGCTTGGTTCTTTTACAAAAAGGGCAGGTGGACGAAGCGGTGGCCCAATTTCAAAAGGCCCTGAAAATCAATCCCAACTTTGCCGACGCCCACGGTAACCTTGGTCTGGCTCTTTCTCAAAAGGGGCAGGTGGATGAGGCGATTACCCAATATCGAAAGGCCCTGGATATTGATTCCAACTATGCCCTGGGCCACTTCAACCTCGGCAATGCTCTTATCCAAAAGAGTCAGGTGGACGAGGCGATGTCCGAGTACCGGAAGGCCCTGGAAATCAATCTCAACTATGTTGATGGCCACAACAACCTCGGCGTCGCTCTTCTTCGAAAGGGACAAGTGGACGAGGCGATTGGCCAGTTCCAGGAGGCCTTGCGACTAAACCCTGACAATATCGACGCGCAAAACAATCTGGCTAAAGCGCAGGCGATGGAACGGCAGGCTCACGGTTCCAAATGAACCATTCCATCAATTGCGGACAGACCAAAGCCCAAAACCCAATGGATGTTTTCAGCATATTTGGCTGAGGTGGCCGTATTTCGCAACGTAGTCCCCCAGCCGCATACCACTTTTCGCCCCTCTGCGGCTTCATTCGCTGAGGCATTCCCCTAAAGTTTCTCATCAGCGTTCCGTCATTCTGAACTTGTCGAAGGATCTGCAAGCGTCGCACGGCGTGCGATGATTCTCCCAATGTAGCGGCGATCGGAGCCTGTCCTGAGCGAAGTCGAAGGAACCGTCGACAATTCTTGGAGGGTCAGCCTCCGGCCTGACCCCGACATTGCCTTGGTAGCCACTGAGAAAAGTAAAGATGCCTGTTCTCCTCTTCTGTCCTCTTCGGGCCTCCGCGCGAAATTTCTTCCTCTCGTTCCCAAACTCCATCTGCTCACGCAACATCCGCCGTAATCTCTGCCCGGGCAGCAAATTACACGAACCTTAAGTCTTGGTAATCCGCAAGCATTTGCCTCGCACTGGTGTTATCTTGCCCCCATAACAAACCAAATTATGGAAGCACCTGTCTTTGCCACAAACGCCACCAACTCGGGACTGCCACCAGTTCCCGGCACCGAACAAGCCCGCGCCATCGCCTATGGCCATTCCACCCTCGCCGGCACCACCGACGCCGTGAAGGAAGCCAGCGCATGGGTCTATCCCTTGCGCCGCGAGATTAGCCGCGTGATCGTCGGCCAAAAATATCTTATCGACCGCCTCCTCATCGCCCTCATTGCGAACGGCCACGTCCTGCTCGAAGGCGTCCCAGGCCTCGCCAAGACCCTCGCCCTGCGCACCCTCGCCGCCGCCGTGCAGGTCCGCTTCCAGCGCATCCAGTTCACCCCCGACATGCTCCCGGCGGACATCGTCGGCACGCAAATCTACAACCCGCGTGACGGCACCTTCAACCCGAAGCTCGGCCCCGTCTTCGCCAACTTCGTCCTCGCCGACGAAATCAACCGCGCGCCCGCCAAGGTGCAAAGCGCGCTCCTCGAATCGATGCAGGAACGCCAGGTCACCCTCGGCGAAAACACCTACGAACTCCCCGAGCCCTTCCTCGTCATGGCCACGCAAAATCCCATCGAGCAGGAAGGCACCTATCCCCTCCCCGAAGCGCAGGTCGACCGCTTCATGCTCAAAATCGTCGTCGGTTATCCGAGCCGCGCCGAAGAGCGCAGCATCCTCGACCTCATGGCCACCACCTCGCCGAATCTCGCCGTGCAACCCGTCGTCACGCCTGAGCAAATCCTCCAGGCCCGCCAGGTCGTCAACCTCATCCACGTCGACGAGAAAGTCCGCGACTACATCGTCGATCTCGTCCTCGCGACCCGCACGCCGAAAGCCTACAAGCTCGATTTCCCCGGCTGGATTCAATACGGCGCCTCGCCTCGCGCGACGATCTCGATGACCCTTGCCGCCCGCGCGCTGGCTTTCCTCAACGGACGCGCCTACGTCACGCCGCAGGACGTCAAGGAAATCGCCCACGACGTGCTTCAGCATCGCGTCATCGTCACCTACGAGGCCGAGGCGGAAAACCTGACCTCACGCGACATCGTGCAGAAGATTTTGGATACGCTGCCCGTTCCCTGAAAGTTGGAAGTATGAAGGAAGAAGTTTGAAGGATTGCAGTTACTTCTTCCTTCTACCTTCTCACTTCTTATTTCTTTTCGCCATGGACTCTTCCGTTACCCGAGAAATCCTGAAAAAAGTTCGCCAGGTCGAACTGCGCACTCGCCGCCTCGTCACCGACGCACTCGCCGGCGAATACCATTCCGTCTTCAAGGGCCGCGGCATGGACTTCGACGAAGTGCGCGAATATTCCCCCGGCGACGAAGTGCGCCTCATCGACTGGAACGTCACCGCCCGCACCGGCACGCCCTTCATCAAAAAACTCCGCGAAGAGCGCGAGCTCACCATCCTTCTTGCCGTCGACGTCAGCGCCTCGGGCCGGTTCGGTTCGCAAATCCAGAGCAAGCGCGAACTCGCCGCCGAAGTCGCCAGCGTGCTCGCCTTCTCCGCCATACGCAACCGCGACAAGGTCGGCCTGCTCCTCTTCACCGACGAAATCGAGCAATACATCCCGCCCACCAAGGGCCGCCAGCACGTCCTGCGCGTCATCCGCGAAATCCTCTTCCACACCCCCCAGCGCCGCGGCACCGACATCGCCTCCGCCCTCGACTTCATCAACGACGTCCAGCGCCGCCGCGCCGTCGTCTTTGTCATCTCCGACTTCATCGAATCACCCGACGCCTTCGAGCGCCTGCGCCGCCAGCTTCGCCTCACCAACAAGCGCCACGACCTCGTCCTGCTCCACCTGCGCGACCGCCATGAAGAGAGCCTCCCCGCGCTTGGCCTCCTCACCGTCGAGGACACCGAAACCGGCGAGGTCATGGAAATCGACACCGACAGCAAAAGCGTCCGCGAAGCCTTCGCCGCGCAGGCGAAAGAACGCATGGACCAATTCCGCCGCGCCGCCCGCCAGGCTGGCGTCGACACCCTCGAACTCCGCACCGGCGAGCCCTACACGCAGGCGCTCTATACCTTCTTTCAGACTCGCAGCAGCCGGAGGTTGGGATGAAGAAGCGTGGTCTTCTCATGGGAGTTATAGGACGTATGGGACGCATAGGACTTATATTTATAAGTCCTATCGGTCCTATAAGTCTCATAAGTCCCATTCTTCGCGCCCAAATCCAAACGATGCCTCCTGCACAAGAAGACCACCTCGACGACATCCGCCCGCCGTTCTTCTTCCTCCACTCGTGGCCCTGGCTCTGGATCGCGCTCGGTGCCGCAGCAGCCCTGCTCGCCCTGCTCATCGCGCTCTGGTTTTTGCTCCGACCTCACCGGCTGCTCAGTCCCAAGAGCGCTTATGAACTGGCGCTCGAAAAGCTGGAAAAAGCCCGTGCCCTGCTCCGGGAAGACAACCCCATGCCCTACGCCGTCTTGGTCTCGGAAACGATCCGCTCCTATCTCGGCCAGCGCTTTGAGACTCCCTCGACGCGCCGGACAACGGAGGAATTTTTGCGGCAGATGGAGTCCGACCGGGCGACACCGCTGGCCGAGCATCGCGACCTGCTGAAGGATTTCCTCCAGTCATGCGACCTGGTCAAATTTGCGCGCTATCAGCCAACCCTCACAGAGCTTGAGCAGGTGCAACAACGCGCCATGACCTTCGTCACCGCAACGAAACCGGTCCCTGCCCCGAGCCAGCACAATGGGAGTCACCCATGAACGAGAGCCAGTTTCAATTTGCACATCCATGGGTCCTGGCGCTCCTGCTTTTGCTGCCGCTGATGGCCATCCTGCGCGGTCATCGCGGCAAGGCGGCGGCGATCGAATACTCGGGCATCAGCCTTTTTGGGGCGCTGGCGCGCGGCCGCAAAATCAGTCCGGGCGGCTGGCTCTCGGCGCTGCGCTATCTGGCGCTGCTCTGTTTCGTGGTGGCGCTCGCTCGCCCGCAAAAGGTCGATTCGAGCACGCAGGTGCAGGAAAGCGGCATCGACATGATGCTGGCCATCGACCTCTCGCCCTCGATGGAAGCTCTCGATTATCACAAGGACGGCCAGGACCTCAGCCGCGTTGAAGTCGTCCGCGAAACGGTCGGAAATTTCATCCAGGCCCGGCCCAATGACCGCATCGGCATGGTCGTCTTCTCCGGCGAGGCCTTTCTGATGAGCCCGCTCACCCTCGACCACGCATGGCTTCTGCAAAACGTGGACCGGCTCCATACCGGATCGTGGGTCGGCGACGCCACCGCGATCGGCTCGGCCATCGCCGCCAGCGCCAACCGGCTCCGCGATCAGCCGGGCAAATCGAAGATCATCGTCCTGCTCACCGACGGCGCGAACAACGCGGGCAAGATCACGCCGTTCGCCGCCGCCGAGGCGGCCCACGCGCTCGGGATCAAAATTTACACCATTGGCGCGGGCTCGGCTGACGTGGCCAAATTTCCGCAAGGCCGCGACCCTTTCACCGGTCGCATGGTTTACACCACGATCCCGGTCGATATCGACAACGATGCCCTGCAAAAAATCGCCGATATCGGCGGAGGCAAGTTCTTCCGCGCCGCTGATTACGACACGCTCAAGCACGTCTATCAGGAGATCAACAAGCTCGAAACCAGCCGGGTTGCGGTCAAACATTTTTACAACGTCAGTGAGTACTTCACCGCTGCGCTTTATCCCGGCCTGCTTTTTCTTGGACTGGAAATCGCGCTGGCGCACACACGCTTTCGGAGGGTGCCGTGAGTGCTGCGCACGGCCGTATTGGCGCGAAATGGAATTTCGCGAAGAACATGAGGCGTTCCCAAGTGCAACTTGGGAACGAGGAGTCCCATGCGTCCCATCAGTCCTATAATTGTCGGAGGGCTTTCGCATGATCTCCGAACTCTGGGATAAACTCGATCCGGGCTTCTTCGCGCCGGTGTGGCTGCTGGTCGGCTTGCTGGCCGTGATCGCCATCGTACTCTTGGAAATCGGTGCGCGCCGCCGCCGCAACCAAGCCGTGCGGTTGTTCGCCGCGTCGCACCTGATCGGCGCGCTGACCGGCAGCGTGTCGCCGCTCAAGCGGATGCTGAAAGCGGTTCTGCTGGTCATTGCCGTGGGACTTCTTTTCGTGGCAATGGCGCGGCCTCATCTTTTCTTCGACTGGCGGGAAGAGACCCGCAGCGGCGTCGACATTCTGCTCGCTATTGATTGCTCCAAAAGCATGTTAACCGAGGACGTGAAGCCGAACCGAATCGAGCGGGCCAAGCTGGCCATCGCCGATTTCGCCGCCCGCCTTCCCAACAATCGCCTGGGCCTGATCGACTTTGCCGGGGACGCCTTTTTGCAATGTCCCCTGACGCTCGACCACGAGGCCTTTCAGACCTCCGTGCGCGAGCTCGATACCGATACCATTCCGCGGCCGGGCACGGACATCGCCGCCGCCATCGACCTGGCCGTGGACGCTCTCCGGAGCCAGCCCAACAACATGAAATTCATGATTCTTGTCACCGATGGCGAGGACCTCGAAGGCCGCATCCTTGATGCCGCCAGGAACGCCGCACAAAACGGGCTGAAAATTTTCACGGTCGGCGTCGGCACACCCAATGGCGGGCGCATTCCGGAACGGGACGATTATGGCATGGTGACATATCATCAGGACTCCAACGGCCAGGCCGTGGTATCGAAGCTCGATGAGAACACCCTGCGCCAGATCGCCAATATCACGGGCGGGGCGTATGTGGAACTTGGCCAGCGCGGCGAGGGCCTTGACGAAATTTACAGCCGTTATATCGAACCGCTGCCCAAACAAAATCAGCAGGAACGGCGCGAGAAAATTCCCTTCGAACAATTTGAGTGGCCGCTGGCCCTGGCTACTTTATTGCTGATGTGGGAATTCATGACCAATGAACGGGCGAGGGAACAAAACGGCGCGCCCGCCCCGGCGGTTGCGTCGCAGGCTGGCCCGGCCCGTCGTCCCGCGCGACGCCGCGCAGCGCGAACCAACGGCGTCGCGGCGACTCCGCTGATCGTTCTTGGGCTGCTTCTTTCCGGGATGACTGGCCCGGCGCGAGCGGGGGATGCCGCGACCGCGGAACAAGACTACAAGTCGGGCAAATACGAGGAGGCGCTGCAAAATTACAAGAAGGCCGCCGAGAACCAGCCTTCGCGCAGCGAGCTTCAATACAATAGCGGCGATGCGGCCTACAAAGCCGGTGAATATTCCGAGGCGGAGGACGCATTCCGCAAGGCGCTCGATACGCCCGACCTGGGCCTCCAGGAAAAGGCCTATTACAACATGGGCAACGCCCAATTTCAGGACGGCGATGCGCTGCAAAAAGTCGATACCAAGAAAACGATCAGCCTTTGGGAGAAAGCTCTGCATTCATACGATTCGTCGCTCAAACTCCAAAACACCGCCGATGCGAAGCATAATTACGAGTACGTGAAGGAGAAATTGGAGGAGCTGAAGAAACAGCAGCAGCAACAACAACAGCAGCAGAACAAACAGGATCAATCCAAATCCGATAACCAAAATCAATCCGGCCAAAATTCGCAGCAGAATAAGGATCAAAGCGGCCAGGGCAATAACCAGCAGCAGAATCAGCAGGGGCAGGATCAGCAAAATCAGCAGGGCCAGAATAACGCGCAAAATGGTGGCCAGAATCAGGCGCAATCCCAACCGCAATCGGGTGACAAGCAGGATCAAAAGAGCGGCGACAAGGACGGCCAGCAACAGGCTCCCGGTTCCAAAAGCGGGAACAATAACCCAACGCAGGCTTACTCGGGAAGTCGCAGCCAGGATCAAGTCGATCCTGGCGTCAAGTCACGTCAGGAGGCGGAAAACCTGCTCGATTCGTTGAAGGACGACGAGAAGCAAATCACGGCGCGGTCGATTAACGGCAACAATCAACCCCCGCCGCCGCCCTCGGGAAAGGATTGGTGATGAAGCCATTTTTCTCAATATGCGTTGTGGTCGCGTTGTGGCTCGCAGCTTTCTTTGCCTTCGCCACGACGCCGTGTCTTGCCGCCGCCACGCTCACGCAGCAGATCGATCCGGGTGAGGTCAATGTCGGCGACAATGTGACGGTCACGCTGACCATCCAGAACGGCACGTTCGAAGAGGTGCAACTTCCGCAGGTCGACGGCCTGCAACTTCTGCCCGGCAGCAGCACCTCCACGAATTTCTCGTTCAACAACGGTGTCACGTCGAGTTCGATGTCGGAAAGCTTCCAACTCGTGCCCATGCGCCCGGGCGATTTCACCATCCCCGCATTTGACGTTCACACGCAGGATGGAGGCGTGCTGCATGTCAAACCCATGAAACTCCATGTCCTCGGAAACGGCGTCGCACCGGCAACGAATAATGCGCAGGCACAGGCCGTCACTCCACCGGCTGCTCCACCCGTTCAAGTCCCGAATCCCTTCGCCGCTTTCCCCTTTAATTCGCATGGCCCTGTCGTCATGCCGCCGAACAACACCGCACAGACTCCCGCGACGCCTGACAATGGAAATGCCGCCGACAACACGGAGTCGAATATCAACGTGCCGCTCGGAACCGATGGGCGTCCCGCGAAGGTTTTCATGGTCATCACACCCGAAACCACGGACGTCTATGTGGGCCAGTCGATTCCGCTGCGAATCGATTGGTACATCCGGCAGGATGTCGACTATCAGCAGAATTCGCTGCCCACGATCAAGGGAAGTGATTTTTTGATGAACCAACTTTCCTACCGTCCGAACAACTCCAGGCAGATGATGATGAATGAGGTGTATCGCCGCGAAAGCTGGATGACGGCCCTATCGGCATCGAAAAGCGGCGATTTTCCGCTGAGCATGGAGCGCGACAGCTACTGGGTGAAATCGATCACCACCAGCGCTCCCGGCAATGGCCTCGATGCCTTTTCCTTTTTCCGGCTTTTCAACCGGCGGGCGAACCTGGCCCATGAGCAGATCGTCAGCAACCCGCTGACCATCCATGCGCACTCACTACCGACGGAGGGCCGCCCGGCCAACTTCACGGGCGCGATTGGCCAGCTCAAAGTAACCGGCGAGGCGCAACCGGCTTCGGTCGCCGTCGGCGAACCGGTCACCCTCCGGTTCACCGTCAGCGGCGATGGCAATTTCGATTACATCCGCTGCCCCGCGCTGCCCGACGATCCGGCGTGGAAAACCTACGTTGCCTCATCCAAGACAAATTACCTAGACGAATCCCACACCCGCGCAGTGAAGACATTCGAGCAGTCGATCATCCCGCAGAAGAACGGAAACGTTCCGCTTCCGACGGCAAGCTTCAGCTATTTTGATCCGGGGACGAAGCAATACGTCACCGTGCCGGTCGCGCTGCCTGAGATTACGGTCACCGGCTCGCCGCTTCCCGTCGCCTCGACAACATCAGGCAGCGGGAGCGATTCCATCGCAGCTTCCGCGCCCCCCGTGGTGGCAGGATTCCTGCCCAATCGGTTGGAGATCGGCGCGACGCGAACTAGCCTCACGCCGGTTTATCGCGAGCCGTGGTTCTGGGGCGTGCAGGCGGGCTTGATTTCGCTGCCGCTGGTTGGCGCGCTGCTGCTCTTTCTTCGCTCACGTTCCACCCCGGACAATGGCCGCGTCGAACGCGCGCTGCGTCAGCGCTCGCTGCAACAGGAGGAGGATGCCATGACGGATGCGGTGCGCCGCGGCGATGCCGTCGCCTTTTTCGTCGCTGCGCGACATGCCATTCAACTGCAACTCGGCGCCGAGTGGAAAGTGAGGGCCGAAGCCATCACGCTGGGGGAAATCAGGAACCGGGATGCGCATCTGGCCGAGACGCTGGAGCCGCTCTTTGCGCAGGCCGACGAAGTGATCTATTCCGGCCGGGCCAGCGGCAATCTTGACCTCGCCGCATGGGAACATCGCGTGCGCTCGGAACTCCTCCAACCGCAACCCGCCTGAACATGAATTCTTTATTCCACCGATGTCTCTCGTTCCCAAGTTGCACTTGGGAACGTTTCTTGTTCTCGCGAAGTTTCATTTCGCGCCGATTCTATCGAGATCGGCAATGGAATTGCCTCAGCAAGTGCGTTCCCAAATGGAGTTTGGGAACGAGGAAGCATCCATTGCGATTTATTCCCCTCGCCTTGCGCGTTTTCACTTTTTCGCTTTTCCTTTTCCCCCTTCTCCTTCGCGCCGAGGGTTCCGATTCGGAACTGGATGCCGCGAATCGCGCGTACACCTACGGCAGTTACGACGAGTCGGCCAAGCTTTTCCGGCAGATCATCGCCGCGCGCGGCTACTCCGCACCGCTTTGCTTTGACGAAGCCAACGCCGAGGCCCGTGCGGGTCACACCGGCGTGGCTCTCCTCAACTATGAACGGGCCCGCTATCTCGCTCCCGGCGACAAGGACATCGACCACAATCTCCAGCTCGCTCGCAAGCAGGCGGGGCTCGATCCTGATTCCTACCGCTGGTGGCAGATCATGCTGCGGAGCATCGATTGGACGGTGTGGCTGGCGATCATGGGCGCGTGCCTGCTGCTTATTTTCGCGGCCATCATCGCAACCGCCTATGCGCCAGCGATCTCGACCGCAACGAAAATTCCGCCGCGGCTCGTGAAAAATATCTGCCGCGCGATTCTTTTTGCCGGCATTCCGTTTTGCCTGCTGATGGGCTACGTGGAGGTTTCCACCGTCGGCTTCAATAACCGCATCGAGGGCGTCATCGTCGCGCCCAAACAGGCGACTCTGCGGCTGTCTCCCTTCGACAGCGCCGATAGTATCGGCACGATTCCCGAGGGCGAACTCGTCACGGTCGAGGACCGCCACAACGACTATCTCCGCATCGAGGCGCGCGACCACCATTTCGGGTGGATTCAGCAGAAAGACATCGAGCCGGTGATCCCCGGAAGCTTCGACGGCAACGCCACAAACTGAAATTCCGGCTTGCGCGAAAAACGTCCGAGGCCAACATTCCAATTCTTCAAAAAGTGAAAACATTTCTTCGTTTCCTCATTGGATCGGCCCTGTGCGTCCTTCTCACATCCTGCGTTGTCACGTCGGACAATCCCCTTTCCCCCGCGGAGACGGCCCACGCGGACCTGGCGCTGCTCGGCGACTGGTACTCGAAGAAGGACCAGGACACCTATCACTTCACACTGTCGAGCGCATCCTGGATGCATGTTGTCATCACGCATAAACAGACCGACACGGGAAACAAGCCCGGCATGATTGATCTAAAACCGGACGAGTACGATTTCTACCCCACGACCATCGGCAATGCCACTTACCTGAACGTCGTGCTGAACGGGAAGGATGATCAGGGACATCCGACGAAGAGCTATGTTTTTGTTCGTTACACGATCACGACGGACCATGTGCTCGTCAGGTGGATGATGTCGCGGGATGTGCTTGCTGCCACCGTTCGCGCCGGGAAGCTAAAAGGGAAGGTGCATCAGGACAAAAATCCGACGATGGTCGGAAATCCGCCTCAGCCCGACATCGATGTCAATCTCACGGATACCGGCGAGAACATCACGAAGTTCATCCTGAACTCGGATGTGTACAAGCTCTTCAGCGATCAAATGGAGCCGCTGGAGCGGGTTAAGTCGGCGGGGAAGTAAAACCGTCGTACCTCAGCGGTAGCCCGCGCAGGCCCTTGCGCGGGTGCCCTTCAGAGGTAGCCGTCGTTCCGAGGGCCTCTCTGATTATCAATTGCTTATCAGAGGTAGAATAGATTCATGTGCACTTTGCGCCCACTAGCTACCACTTATTTTTACAAGGTTTCTGCTGGCACTTTTGCTGGCAATGAGATGGGAGGTCTCTTGCCCTTACCAAGTGGCGTTTACGGGAATTTCGTCGGACGTATCTTGAGAAAATGCGTGTATCGGAATAAGAGAAGCAGTGAATTTTCGGATTTTCATTTTGAAGTCGGATTCAGACAAAATATCGTAACTCATTGCCCCTTCTCGCATAAAAACTCCATCAAGATAGATCGGCGGGGTATTGGAATAAGTCTTAAAGCAAATTTGATAGTCGTGTCCTGCGACTGGAGCGTCCGTAGACCAAATTGATGCGTAGTGCGTCTGTTTTTCAATCCAACTTTCCTCAAACGACAGACTGGTATTTCCGAACTTCAATATCTTGGGGCTTATCGTAGTGGTGCAGACGAATATGCCTTTTTTCTTTGATTCTTCGATGGAAGTAGAGGCTTGTAGATATGGTTCGGAACGATAAACGCAATAGTTTCCAAGGGTATCCAGCAACAAAAAAACAAAAATTAAACAAAAAATGACCCCGAAGATGATTGCGCAACCTTTTTTGCTGGGGATAGTCATGCTTGATGTATTTATGCAACGTAACCGTTGCATCCAAGCTTTAATGTTGATCAGTGATACCGGAGCATGAGGGTGGAACCCTCATAAATGCAAAGCTCATGGGCACTGGTGTCCCCTCTAAATTTCCAAAGAATAGGTGGACTTTCTGATTTGTAGCCAACGGTCGCTTCCTTAAAAGCAATGTTTCTGATTTTGTCTCGAAGCTTCCGAATCGAGTATACGCGGCTAACTGCAAAAGATGTCTGCGCGAATGTCTGCCTGGGTGAATGAGCGAGTGTCTCGCTCCCGATCTCAACGAGATAGGACATAGTGTCATGGCTTAAAGCCGTCAGATTTCAGTCTTCATTTAGACTCCCGAAAGCACACCTGATCTCATCCGCGATACGAGCACCGATGCCTTCAATTTTGATCTTCGCGTTAAAGCCGTTTTCTCGGCTAAGGCCCATCCACTCAAAGTACAGGCAGAGTATCAACGAGCGCGGAAAACCGTATTTTGCTGGCAAATCTGCTGGCACTGGGCCGTTTTCTAGCTGCTCCAAGAATCCAAGTCATAGCTTTTAAAGAAGTTATGACTTATGCCCCGTGGTAGCCGTCGACCTCCGTACGACGGTGAGGAAAGCCCCGCGCTCGGAGATCGCGGGCTACCAACTCAAATCCCAAAATTGATTCCGACGGCCTTGGCTGCCTCGACCATCTGGCCGTCCGGCGGGACGCGCTTAATCTGGCCGACTGCCTCCTTGATGGTGACAGAGCCGATCTGGTAGTTGAGGTAACTGACCATGAAGCCGAATTTTTGGTCCTGGATCAGCTGCACAGCGCCAACGCCGAAACGGGTGCCCAGATTGCGGTCCTGCGCCGTCGGCGCCCCGCCGCGCTGCAAGTGGCCCAGAACCACGGTGCGCGTCTCGCGCTTGGTCCGCGCTTCGATTTCAAAGGCGACCTGCGCCCCGATGCCACCGAGTCGGACTTCGCCTTTTGTCTGGCCGTTGACGGTCAAGACTTCGCCGCCGCTGGAGACCGCGCCTTCGGCAACAACGATGAGGGTCGAGCTCGCACCGCTCGCCATGCGCTTCTCGACATATGTGGCAAGCCGCTCGTAGGAAAACGGTATTTCAGGAATCAGGATAGCGTCCGCGCCGCCGGCTACTCCGCCGTAAAGCGCGATCCAGCCCGCGTGACGGCCCATGACTTCCAGCACCATGACGCGTTTGTGGCTTGCCGCGGTCGTGTGGAGGCGGTCGAGCGCGTCGGCCACGCAGACCACGGCGGAATCAAATCCGAACGTCGTGGCCGTGGCGGAGAGATCGTTATCGATGGTCTTTGGAACGCCGACCACCGGAACACCGTTTTCGAAAAGCTGGTCCGCCGTCGTCAGAGAGCCGTCGCCGCCAATGCAGATCAGAGCGCCTACGCCGAGATCCTCCAGCGTCTTCTTTGCCTCGTCGACAATCGGCTGTGGAATCATCGCCTTTTCGCCCAGGCCCGATTTCGCCACGAAGCGCCCCCGGTTGGTCGTACCGAGGATGGTTCCGCCGATGGGCATGATGCCCTGTGTGTTTTCCAGCGTGAGAATTTTATAGTTCACCGGGGCGAGCAGCCCCTCGTACCCGTCAATAAAGCCGAGCACTTCCCAGCCCAGGGTATGCGCCGACGCCACCGCCGCCCGGATGACCGCATTGAGTCCGGGACAGTCTCCACCGCTTGTCAAAATACCGATACGAAAACGATTCACGATTCCATGGCTATCCCGCTTTTTGTAAAGTGCAAAGCGAAATGACAAAATTTCGCCATTTTTTTTTACAAAAAAACGGTGACGCGCGCCGAACTATGGGCATTCTCGCTCGGATGGAGCGTGAATTCTCTGAAAACCAGCCCGAACTGATGGATCTGCCGAATCAGGACGAAAACGCCTTGCGGAGTGATCTTGAACATCTCGCTCGCCTCAATCGCACTTTTGGCGGCAAAAAAGCCGTCGAAACAATCTTCCACAAACTGGCCGATAAAACGCGCAAACTCATCCTCATTGATCTGGCCTCCGGCTACGGCGATCATGGCCGCAACCTGATCCGGCGCGCGAAAGACAGCCAGAACGAAATCACCGTGATGGCCGTCGACATGCAATTCCAAACACTCCAGATCGCCCGCCGCGCCACACCACCCGGACACAAAATGTTTTTCGTTCAGGCCGACGCGCGCCAGCTCCCGTTTCGCAACCAGGGGGCCGACCTTGTCTTTTGCAGCCTCGCGCTGCATCACTTCGCGGAAAAGGACGCCCTCACCGTGCTTCAGGAAATGGGCCGGGTCGGACGGCACGGCACCGCGTGCATCGATCTTGTGCGCGGACGGCTCGCCGCCTTCTGCATCTGGCTGCTCACCGCTTTAATCATCCGTGACCCCATGGTGCGCCACGACGCGCGGCTCTCCGTCCGCCGGGCGTTCACCCATGTTGAAATGAAATCGCTCGCGCATCGCGCCGGCTGGCCTAATCTCAAACAAATCAAGTTTTTCTGGTTTCAGCAGGCTGTCCTCGCGCGTGTGGAATGCGGAAGTTCAGCCTATTCCAGCAATTAGAAATGAGAACCTCCAACGTCACCGTCATCAAAGCCCCGCTCGAAGTCATCTACACCCAAGCCGCCGACCTCGCCCGCTGGCCCGACTTTCTGCCCCACTATCGTTACAATCGCTTTCTTTCCAAGATGCCGTGGGGCGGCATTGTGAAGATGTCGGCGGTGCGCACCATCATTCCGACAACGTGGATTTCCGAGTACCGGATCGATACCGAAAAGTGCGAGCTTTACTTCAAACACCTCAAATCGGCCTTCAACGCCACGCGCGGAATGATTGTTGTTTGGAGCTTCACGAACACCCCGGAAGGTGTCCGGGTTGAAATTACCCACGATTTGGAATTGCACTGGCCGCTAATTGGTGGCTTTGTAGGTAAATACATCGTGGGCCTTTTCTTCATTCATCACATCGCAAACCTCACCCTCGCGGGTCTTAAGCGCAAAGTTGAAAGTATGTCTTAATCATGAATTCACGCGTCGTTATAACTGGAATCGGGGCGCTTACCTGCGTCGGTCACGGCCACAAAGGCCTTTGGGAAGGTCTACTGAGGGAAAAATCGGGGATAAGTTTCATCAACCGATTTGACACCTCACATTACGACGCCAAGTGCGCTGGGACGATCACGGATTTCGATCCCTCCCAGCATTTCCCGCCGCACAAGCTCAAGCGCATCGACCGCTACGCGCAGTTTGCGCTCACGCTGAGCCAGCAGGCGCTCGACGATGCCGGGTTGAAGTTAACGCCGGAAGAGCCGCGCACCGACGTCGGAATCAGTTTCGGCACGGCCCTCGGCGGCATCACCACGGCGGAGCTCACGCATGAACGCTTCGTGCGCGAAGGCGGCCATGCGATTCCGGCTGCCCTGGCGCTGCAGGTCTTCGGCGGCTCCGCCCACAGCAACATCGCCATCGCCTACGGCGTTCGCGGTTACAGCACGACGAACTCAAATAGCTGCGCCTCGGGCACCGTCGCGGTCGGGGAAGCCTTCCGCGTCATCCGCGAGGGCCGCACCCAGGTGATGATTGTCGGCGCGGCCGAGGCTCCGCTGGCTCCCCTCACCTACGGCGCATTCGACACGATCAAGTCGATGTCCAGGGAAGTGAAGGACGCGGCGAATGCCTGCCGTCCCTTTGACGCCACACGCACCGGCTTTGTCATGGCCGAAGGCGGAGGCAGTCTCATCCTCGAATCGCTCGAACACGCCCGCGCTCGCGGCGCTCATATTTATGCGGAAGTGCTCGGCTACACGCTCAACAACGACGCGTATCACATGACCTCGTCGCTGCCCGAAGGCGAATCGGCCATCGAGGCGATGCGCTATGCGCTCGACGAAGCCAAGCTGCGTCCCGACCAGATCGATTACATTAACGCCCACGCCAGCGGCACTCCGATGAACGACAGCACCGAAGCCCGGGTCGTCACCAAATTCTTCGGCAAGAAGACTCCGGCGATCAGCGGCACCAAGGCTTATTACGGCCATCCGCTCGGAGCGTCCGGCGCGATCGAGGCCGTGATCTGCTGCCTGGCGATGGAGAACAGCCACATCCCGCCGACCCTCAATTGCCACGAGCCCTGCGTGGAAATCACTCCCGGCTTCGACCTCGTCCGGCTCAAGGGCCGCTCGCAAAAGCTGAAATATATCCTGAGCAATTCGTTCGGCTTTGGCGGCATCAACGCGGCGTTAGTCTTCGGGAAAGTTGAGTAGGGGATTCCCTCGTTCCCTAAAATGGGACTAGCGTTTCCAGAAATATTGTAGCCGCTGTAGGCCTATGGTCGTTTGTGGCCCGCTAGGCCTGTGAGTTTTGCGCCATCTCAATCGAGGGGAATTTTCTGGCGCTGCATTTTGGTGAGGGAAAGGCCGTAGCCGTGCTCGTCCATTTGGACTTTGAGGCGCTCGTTCATTCCCCAGTCGGCGGATTTGGGCTTGAGCTGGTTGTTGCCGATTTCGACGAGCACGAGGTGTCGATTGGAAAGGAGTTCGCCGAGCAACTGATCGGGGTCGCGGCGCGATTCGGGGCAGACAAAGACGCCGAAGAAGTCAGGATGACGGTCTTCCTCTTTCACGAATTTCCCAGGGTGGGCGTAAAAGGTGATCCAGGTGCATTTTTCGGGCATGCGTGGACTCTGAATCAGGGCGTGATGAAGGCCAGCCTTTTTTCGGGGAGCAAAGGCGTTGATCAAGCGTCCCGCTGGAGACCTCTGCAAAAAGCTTTTTTAGAGTGCGACGGTCGTGGATCACCGCTAAATTAAAAACATGAATCGCATTTGGCGCAGAATCGGATGGCTGGTGCTGGCGGGTTGCGGATTGGCAAACGGAGTTTGCGCAGCGGACGCAGCCAAGCCGCTCGTGATCGGGATGGAGCTGAACTATCCGCCGTTTGAGATGACGGACGCGGCGGGGACTCCGACGGGCGTGGGCGTCGATCTGGCGCGCGCTCTGGGCGAGTATCTGCACCGGCCGCTCGACATCCAGAACATGCCGTTCGAAGGGCTGATTCCCGCGCTGAAGACGGGGCGGATCGACCTGATTATTTCATCGATGACGGCGACGGACGAGCGGCGCAAGTCGATCGATTTTTCTGATCCCTACCTCAATACCGGGCTGGCCATTCTTGCGAAGAAGAGCGGCCCGATCCAGAGCATCGCGGACGTGGACAAGCCGGGGATGATCGTGGCGGTGAAGACGGGGACGACAACGGCCGATTATGCGCGGGACCATTTCAAGAACGCGACGGTGTTGCCGTTGCAGCAGGACACGGCGTGCGCGCTGGAGGTGGTGCAGGGGAAGGCGGATGCGTTTCTTTACGACCAGATGTCGATCTACCAGTTCGCGAAGAAAAATCCCGACACAACGCGCGGCTTGCTGGCGCCGTTTCAGAAGGAATCATGGGCGATCGGGATTCGCAAGGGCAACGCCGATTTGGAAAAGCAGGTGAACGCGTTCCTGCGGGATTTCAAGGCGCGGAAGGGTTTCGATGCGCTGGGGGACAAGTATTTGAAGGAGGACAAGGAGGCGTTCAAGCAAATGGGCTTCCCGTTTTATTTCTAAGGTGCTACTCACATCTTCCCGTGCAAACGCTTACTCAACAGAATTATTTGGTGGTCGGCGCCGGTTTTTCCGGGGCCATCGTGGCGCGTGAACTGGCGGAGCGGTCCAACTGCCGCGTGAACATCGTCGAGGCGCGCTCGCACATCGCGGGGAATTGCCACACCGAACGTGATGCGGTGAGCGGTGTGATGATTCACAAATATGGCCCGCATATTTTCAACACGAGCCGTCCCAAGGTGTGGGAATACATCAACCGCTTCGGGGTGATGCGTCCCTGGGTGAACCGGGTGAAGGCATCGACATCGCGCGGTGTTTTTTCGCTGCCGATCAATCTGCACACGATCAACCAGTTTTTTGGAAAGAAGCTCGACCCGGCCGGCGCGCGCGCTTTTTTGGAATCGCTGGGAGACAAAAGCATCAGCGAGCCGCGCAACTTCGAGGAGCAGGCGCTGAAGTTTATCGGGCGCGAACTCTACGAGGCGTTTTTTTACGGCTATACGCGCAAGCAGTGGGGCTGCGAGCCGTCCGAGCTGCCGGCGTCGATTTTGAAGCGGCTGCCCATCCGTTTCAGCTACGACGACAACTATTATAACAGTGCGGAGCAGGGAATTCCCGAGCATGGCTACACGGCCATCGTGGAAAAAATTCTGGATCATCCGGGGATCACGGTGCAACTGTCGACGCCTTTCCATCGCGAGATGGGAAAGGGATACGATCACACGTTTTACAGCGGGCCGATCGATGCCTATTTCGATTTTTCCCTGGGGCGTCTCGGCTACCGGACTGTGACTTTTGACCGGATCGATTTCGAGGGCGATTATCAGGGAAACGCGGTGATCAATTATACGGAGATCGATCCACCCTTCACGCGCGTGCATGAGCACAAACATTTTGCGCCCTGGGAAAAGCATGATTTGACGGTCGCGTTCAAGGAATTCAGCAAGGAGACCGAGCCGGAGGATGTGCCGTACTATCCGAAGCGACTGGCCGCTGACACGCGATTGCTGCGAGAGTACCGGCGCTCGGCGGAAGAGCTTCGCGGCGTTTCTTTTGTCGGTCGGCTGGGCACTTACCGCTATCTCGACATGGATGCGGTGATTGAAGAGGCGTTGAATTTCAGCTCCGCTTTTGTGGAAAGCCGCCAAAAAGGGATGGCGCTTCCAGTTTTTCCGAATCAGGAAAATCCAGTCGTGTAATGAAAAATGAGGCGATGATCTCTTCGCAAAAATCGTGGTGGCTGGGATTTTGCCTCATCATCGACTGCCGGATAACGCCTTTGCTTATGAGATGTGCTCCACAACGGGCTGGGGCACCCCCATGCAGGGACACTTCCACCAAACTCGGTTTCGGTGGTCTCGGTGAAAATGGCTTTCCCGACCCGGTTGAGTCCCGACGCAGGAAAGGAGGGGCTTCCGCTGCGGATTTTGGGGCATCCGGTGGAGAAAGTGTTCCAAAACCCGTACGATCTCGTTCTGATGGACAATCGATTTTGAGAGCGGAGCCCAAGGAAAACATTCTTTCGGCGTGACCTGCGCCTGCTTTCGAGACACGCTCTGATTTCTTCCTTTCCACCTCAATTCAAATGAATAAAAACGTCGAGCTTGCCGTTGTCATGCCGATTTACAACGAGGAGGCAAGCATTGAGGCGGTCGTGAGCGAGTGGGTGCAGGAATTCAACCGGCTGGCAATCCCGTTCGTCTTGCTGGCGATCAACGATGGTTCCAAGGACGACACCGGCAAAGTGTTGCAAAGGCTGGCAGAGCGCTATCCGGGTTGTGTCATTCCGGTTGAAAAGCGGAACGCGGGACACGGGCTGGCTTGCCGCACCGGATATACCCTCGCAATCGAACGCGGCGCGGCGTGGACGATGCAGATAGACTCGGACGGGCAGTGCGATCCCCGTTTCTTCTCTTCGTTTTGGAGCTGCCGCAACGAAGCCGATGCTATTTTCGGCATGCGCAAGACCCGAGACGACGGGCTCTCTCGCGTGTTGATCTCCGCCAGTTGCCGGCTGGCGACGTTCTCTCTATGCGGCCTCGACCTGAAGGACGCCAACGTGCCTTACCGCCTGATTCGGACTTCCGTTTTGGAGGAGGCACTGGCGCGAATTCCAGATGATTTCGACATGCAAAACGTCGCGCTGACACTTGCATTGAAGCGCGATTCCTCGCTGCGGTGGAAATATGTTCCGATTCATTTCCGGGATCGGCAGGGAGGAACCAACAGCATCAATTTCAAACGCATCGCCGCAATGGGTTGGGAGTTGCTGGTCAATCTGCACAAAATCAGGTGATAAATGCGCGCGCGTGATGCGGCGCGGACAGAAAACGGCCAGATGTTTGTTTGCGTTTGGCCCGCCGCTGGCGATCCCCACCGCCGCCATGGGTATCCCCAAGGCAGGCGGCCGGATTTAATAGTGCGCCCTACTCCAACGAATAAGGCATAGGCGTTGAAAAAAAGGATGCTTCTCCAGTTACATTTGCGCGTTGCAGGATGGAAATGGCATTGCCTGCGGAAACCACAAGACTGCTCTGGTCTGTCGTGGAGTCGGTGGACTTGCGCCAGGTCGAATCGAGGGTTTGATAATAAATATCAAAGCGGTTGAGCAATTGATTCCATACGCTGACCGTATCCGCCGTCATGGCAGAAGTTCCCTTGGACCAGTTGGAACCAAGCTGAAGCTGGGAAAGTGTCATGTCCGCGCCATAACCCGTTGAACCGTAAATCGCGATATTATTGCCAATGGTTTTGATAAGCGGCGAAACTTCGCTGACGCGGCCCGTCATGACCAAGGAAGTGTTTCCCCCGCTGCGCCGCGTAATGGCCAGGGCGCCGTAAGGATAAATAATCGTATTGTTGGCATTGACGCTGGATGAATGGGTCTGCCAGCAGCCATTGCTGGGGTTGAAAAAGTAGACCTGCCAGTGCATGAGGGCGGGACAGTAGATACTAACGGTGTCGGCGGTGAATATATTCGCTGATCCCTGCAAGAGCAGGGGATTTTGGGCGGTATTATTTCCAAAGATCGAGGTGAGGGTGTCGCCGGCAAAGATTTCAAATGTATCCCCCTCAGCGACGCTGAAGCCCGAAGCTGTGAGATAGACGGTCTGCAGGCTGTGATCGGTCACGTCGAGGGTCAGGGAATTCGCTGTATTTGCGGTGACCAACATAATCCGGCCCACCTCGCTTCCAGTGAGGAACTTCACGAAGTAGGGCGCGGAAGCGGTAGCCAATGCGCCGGCATTCCACGGAGCGGGACTATCGGCGACAGTTATGGTGGTGCTGGTGACGCCGCTGACCACGCCGGTGTAGGTCAGATTACTGGTGAGTGGAAAGCTGAGATAGGTCGTGACGTCCTGGGGGATGTTGAAAGTGATCATGCCTTCGGGCACAGTAGCCACGGAATCCTGGGCGCGGGCCGATAGGACGCAGGTCGCAAGGGCGACTACGGTGAGAAATTTAATTGTCTTGTTACGCATGATCGGGGCTACGGTTGATTTTTTTTCAGAATTTCGTGACGGGCTTATTTCGTCGCTTTCTATTTGCAATGGCTGTGCCACGGGTAATTGGCAGCCCTCCTTTCCGTGCCTCTTTTCAGAGGTAAAATAAGTGTTTTTACCCCGTGTCGGACCGACCGGTCCGTGTCATGATTTAAGGCTGTTTAGCAACTAAATGCGTCGGGGATCGCGCCGATAGCACTTCTCATGCCACGCGACTACGTACCGATAGCTTGAAATTCAACGGCAAGCGCAGTATCACCTACGACAATTCCTCTAATTTGCCGCCAGTTGAGCCGCCCAGAATGACGGATCGCTTCAAGAACGGGGCCTGTTATCAGGCCCAAGCTCTAGGCGGAGGCCTTAAACCGATGCCAGTCTTGCAGACTGAGTTTGAGCATGAGGTCCGCGGCGGTTTCGAGCCAGTCTGACGAGAGATGTTTCAATGACTCGCGAATCCGCTTGCGGCCTTTGGGGGTGCCGAGATGGATGTTGGCGGTCTCCTGCCCCATGCAATAGAGAAGGGCGGCGAGATCCTGGTGATGGATGAGTTCCTCGATGTCGATGCGGCTGCAATCGGGGCCGAGCCGCCGCACGAGCCAGCCGCGCCGCACTTCATAATAGGGATCGGCGCAGCGCACGGCGGAGCGAACGGTCTTCTCCAGCCACGGATTGCCATCACCGGCGTTCTTGTCATTTGCCCAGAGGCACGCCGATGCGACAACCGATTTGGCTTCCCTCGCCATTTGGCCACCCTGCCAATCGACCAGCGCGAGGAAGCGGCGGCGGCCCAGGCTACCGAGGCCTTTCGGAGTTTTGAGAACGCGGTATTTGGCCTCAGCCCCATCCGGAAGTATCTTTGCGAAGGCCCTGCGGACGGAATCGGGAGGATCGCTCCTCATCGCAGTGGACTTGGCTTCGAGTCGCTCCCAAAATGCGGCGGGCTGACGCAAATCCTGGACGGCCATAGCGCGCAGCTTGGGATTGGATTCCATCAAAACAAACGGCTCCCCTCCCCGCTCGATCCCGGCGCGGTAGCCGTCGGCGATCTGGGCGCAAATCTCGCCGGGCTTGAGCTTGAAATCAGGCGACACATCGGCGGCGAGCAGCGCGCTGACGGCGAGACGGACGAGGTCGTTCGGAAAGGCCATCGGATGGGCCTCGTCGAAATCGTTGACGCCCCAGACGAGACGCCCTTCCGCGTCGCGCCAGGTGCCAAAGTTCTCGATGTGGAGATCGCCGACTGCGAGAACCTCGGGAGCGCAGGCCAGTTTCGGGCAGTGCTCGATCCAAAGTTGCGCCCAGCGATAGTAGGTGGCGCGAAAGAAAAGAAACGGAGCGGCACGCATCTGCTCATGCTTGTAGGCGAGGTCGCGACCGACGAGCGTGATGCGCCGCTTCAACCACGCCTCAAACCGGCGAGTTGCCTCGACGATGTCCATGGCGATGAGATTGCAAGAGTCGCTCAGATTTGCACGAAAAAAACCGATAAGGGCGTAGTGATGGCAGAAATGGAAGCAAAGGCCTCTTGTTCCATATTTCATATTAAAAACGATTCTAATACACTATATTAAAATTAGATATACCGATCTAAGTGCCTGTTTATTACAGAAAACAGGCAACTATTACCGCAGAATTTGAGATTATTTCAAAACAATGCGCAAGATATGCCCAATTATTACTTGACGAACTGTACGGATTGACCTATCTATAAGTAACAACGAAGGGAAAACAATGCATAATGTGCCTATTGATTTTTTAGCTGCCGCCTTTATCGTCCTTACAGTTTTGCAGGGACTTTCGATTCTATTGACCCATCTGGAAATCGCCGCGAAACGGATTGAGGGTCGTTCGACTTGGATTGCGCGCGACGGCACCGTGTATGAAGAATTTCTCGTTTCAGAACTCGAAGGCTCGCAGATCATGCAGCAGGATTTCGAGGAAACGTGTTCGGAAGCTGTTTTGCCCGGACATTTAACTCTTCAACCGAACGGGTGAGAGATTTTCAGGCAGCTTTCCGCGTCAGGATATAACGCGAAGCACAATCTCCTTTTAGAAAAGCGGACAGCCCCTGCCCAGAAGACAAGAACTCTTCCGGCGTGACCCCTCTCTGTTTTTCGGACAGCCTCTATAGCAAATTAAAATAGAGTGCACACACTTCCTCGTTAGAGATTTCGCGTGGAGGACTGCAGAAGGTCTGAAAAGGGCAGGCAACTGAAGGTTGCGATAGTTTTTGACTTTCTTGTCTTCCTCTTCTGTTCTCTTCGGCCCTCCGCGCGAAACCTGCCTTCCCAAATTTGGAAGCCAGAGTATTCTGTGCACGATAAGGTAGAATGCATCTAGCCAGACTCGATGGCTTCCAAGTGCGTCCGATATTTGTCCGCTGACGTTGACAACGTTTGGGTTCAAGCACGCTGGGCGCTGCATCCCGTGAAGGTGGAATCGGTGGCCCGGCCGGAGCGATCACCATTTTCATTAGGCGTGCGCAGAAAACGAAAGCAGGATAATATTGTATCGATGCGTACATGCGGGGTGCTTTTTTTGAATATGTGGCGAATCGTCTTTAGCGCGGCTCTGGCGGCATCGGTGCTTTGCCAGCCCGCCTTCGCTCAAGAGAAGCCGACCGGCGCGCCGTTTGCACTTTCCTCCATTGAGACGGAACAGCCGGTTCCGCTGGCCATTCTTCTGCCCGACGGCAAGACGGCCAAGTGCGTGCCTGTTCGTCTGCACTGGAACTCCCAGCCGAACGTGGGCCCGAACGACGATGCGACGAGCTTTACGGTCGATCTCCCGCCGGATAATCCCGCCACACCCATTTTTACCGCGCAACTTTGGAACGCCTCGCTGGCCAGCGCCCTCGCCTGGCAGGAACCGTGGGAGGGCGCGCGTTGGAAGATTTTGGACACGCCCGTCACCGACGGCACGGGAATCGATGCGGCCTTGGCCGTGGGGATGATCTCGACGTCGGCGCGCCGGCCCTATCCGCCCAAAACGGTCGTCATCGGGAGCCTGAATCCGGATGGATCGCTCGGGCCTGTTTCGCGTTTGGTCGAGCGCATCGACGCCGCAGCCCTTGCAGGCATGACGCGGATCATCATCCCGAGTGTGCAGCGCTTCGACACGGACGCGACTGGGCAGGTGGTGAATATCGTGCGTCACGCCGCAGACCTGCACATTGAGTGCATTCCCGTGGACGATCTCGTGGCGGCCACCGAGACGACGATGAACGATCCCCTCCCCGACATGGCGCTCGATTCCTCGGTCCCGAAATACAGCAACGATGTCGCAACCTACATCGATGACTTCGCGCACCGCGAACAAGCCGAAGCGAGCAACGGGCTTAAATTTGCGCCAAAGGAATCGGAGCTTGGCAGTTACGCGCCCCGGCTCGCGGCCATTTGGAAAAGCGTCTACGCCGATTTCGACGCGGGCCAGCAAGCTTATCGGGCCGGCCAGGTCTATGCGGCCTACCAGTTGTTCTGCCGGGTCAATGGCCGGATGAACGGCGCCAACGCGCTCGCTGGCCAGACCCGCATCACTTTCGACGTGAAAACGGCGCTGGCGGAATGTGACAATCTGCACGACCAGTTGCGCATTCTGATGAATCCCCCGCCGATCGACAAGGGCGGCTTGGAAAGCGCCGTGCTCGTGTCGGAAATGGCGGACTGGGCGTATGACATCCGGGCGTCGCTGGAAGGCGCACAGCTCGTCGCCAAGCAGGCTTTTTCACAGCGCTCCGACGCGACCGACGCGGAGAAAGACCGCGCGCGGGAGGCGATTCTTTTTGCCAACGCCCAATGCAAATATCTCCTGACGCAGAGCGATTTTTACACCGGGCTGCTCGCGCATATCTCAAAAGAAAATCCCGTGACGGTGGATGAAAACGCGGCGCATCTTTTGCCGCAGTTGGTCCCGGCGCAACTGGCCACGGCGCGCGCCTTTACCGAAGGAATACGAGCCAGCGATCTGCGCGACGGGCTGCTTTTTGATCCTCGATTGGTTGCCTATGTGAATGTGCTGCGTCAGGCGAAAGCCGATTGGGACGCGCAGCAGCGCAAAAAAGAAATCCAGGCCCAGGCCGCAGCGGACACGCAGGCTTCGACCGCCGAAAGCGCTCCCGCCAGCACGAACGGCGCCCCGGTCAAGCTCAACTCGAACGCGCCGGCAAGCGCCGTCGGCTTCGATCCCGGCGACACCTACAAGCCGCCGCATACGGTCGTGGCCGTGACGGTTGGCGTGAAGAAATTGAGCGACGTGGCGTTGTGTCTCATCTGGGTCAACAACGATTGCGAAATCGCCACGCTCGATGAGAAGTACCTGCGTTTGAGCGGAACGATCGATTCCTCCACACACGATTGGCACGTGAAGGACCGGGGCAAACTCGACGCGCTGCTGCAGATGGCGGAAATCGGCGCGCGGCACGGCATCGCGTTCGCGGAAAAAGCGGAAATCGATCCCTCTGTCCTCGCGATGATTTACGAAAGGGCCGCCCACCAGCGCCTGCAAGGCGACGACGCATCGGCCCTCGATGCATTGCGCAATTACTGGCGCTGCGCGCTGCTCGGCAACATGTGCTGGCAGCTTGCCCACACTCCAAAAGCGCAGCCGGTCGAGTTGAGCGCGAAAGCAGCCGGAGACAAGGCGAATAAAAAGGACGGCAAAAAAACCGACGCGGCGACGGTCGCCAAAAGCGATAACGAGACGACGAATAACGAGACGGACAACGACACGAATGCGCCGAGCGCCTCGACAAATACTGTCGTCGTGGTGAATCCGCCCGGCACGGCAACGACCACCAACGAGATCGTGACTCCCGTTGCGCCTGCAGCCAAAACGAATACGGTGGTCGCCGTGCCGCCGGTCGTACCGGCTGTGACAAACGAGGTCGTCGTTCCTATTGCGTCACCCGCCGCTAAAAATGAAGATATTGCGGTAAACCCGCCGGTCGCGCCGATAGCGACAAACGCGATCGACATTCCCGTGGCGCCCATCGCGACCAATGAGACGGAGCATCCCGTGCCGCCTCACGCCCCGGTGCCACCATCGGTGCCGCAAACAACGCCTCCCCCTCCCCCCGCGGCAACCGCATCGAACGACACGAATGAAATGAATATTCCCGTGGCCCCGGTCGCAAAAGCGGAGGATTACGCCGGAAACAATTCGTCGCCCACGACGAATACGGCACCGGTAATCGGCCCGATTCCGCCCTCAAATAAATCCGATAACGCGGACGGTCACGGAGCGGCGTTTTAGGCAGGCTACAGCCTAATCTCGCCGGAGAAAACTTCCGTCGCGGGGCCGGTCAGGGTGACGTTGTGGAACGCATCTCCCTCCGCGCGCGCATCGACGGTGAGGACATCGCCGCCCCGGACCTTGAGGCACAGCGGCAAGGCGAGCCGATGGACAAGATGCGTGAGGAGCGCCGCGGCAACCACTCCCGTGCCGCAAGCCAGAGTTTCATCTTCCACACCCCGTTCATAGGTCCGGATGATGAGCATCCCGCCAGGATCAGCGAGCTGGACAAAATTGACATTCGTTCCGCGCGGAAAAATCGTGCTGTGGCGAATCGCGCGCCCATGGGTGATTACCTCGGCGCGCTGGGCATCGGGAACATAAATTACGACATGCGGCACACCGGTGTTCATGAAGTGATATTCGATCTCGCCCCATCCAAAATCGGCGCGCTGGCGAAGCTTCGTCTCGGTCGGCGCGGTCATGTTGATCCGCACCTCGTCCCCGACGTATTCGCCAACGATCAGGCCGGCGGGCGTGAGAAAACGGGACTGCTCGGCATTGGCGCGGCGCAGCGGATGAACGAACCGGGCGAAGCACCGCGCGCCGTTGCCGCACATCTCGGCCTCGCCGCCGTCGGCATTGTAATAGCGCATCCGGAAATCGGCGTCGGGCTGATCGGCGGGCTCGACGGCGAGCAGTCCATCCGCTCCGATTCCGAAATGGCGGTCGCAAAGCCGCGCGATCTGTTCGCGCGTCAGCGCATGCACCATGGAGCGGTTGTCGATGACCACGAAGTCATTGCCCGCACCGCTCATTTTGACAAAAGGAAGTGTCTCCATACGCAATCGGATAACGTACCGGCATTGCCGCGCAATGCAAAGTCCCGAAAGCGGATCGTTCTGCAATCCAATTCCTCAATGTCAAACTTCGGGAATCCTCCCGCAAAACCGAAGGGTTTCCTGTTACTCCAAGCTCTTCGCTCCGAGCTACTCATCCACCGCCTCCACCCGCACATTCCCAAACCACGCCACCCCCGCCGGATAAAAGGCAAAAAGCATAATCTTAAACTCGCTCACATTCGGCCGGTACTTCGTCGGGTGAAACACCCCCGTGAACTCTTGCCAGGCCCCTTTGCTGTTGCAATCGATATAGCCTTCATAAACCCGCTTCTTCTCCCCGTTCACATCCGCGTACGCGCGAAACCACAACTTCCCCGCCGTACTCTTCTCCGACATATAATCGAACGTCACGCGATACGTCTTCCCCGGCGTCACCGGCATCGCCTCCGAATAAAGCGACAACCCGTAACTCGCTCCAATCGCATTACTCTGCGGCTTCGGAAAAACCCACTGCGTCAGCCCCGCCTTCGCGTAACTCGCCACCATCGCCATTTCCGTCTGCGACGTATCCATCCGAATCGCCTTCCCCTGCACCAAAGCGCCCGGCACATTCGGCGCGTCCGTCCACTCTACGCCTAATCCGTCCGGCAAATCCCAATGCGCCGGCTTGCCCGCATGTGCTGGATCGCCCTGCGCGAAATCACCGTTCGGCAAAACCGACTGCCCCCGCGCCGCCATCACCAGAAACATAAAAAAGCCGATGATGAGCCATCGGCCTTCCGCTCCCATATCTCCCATTCGTCCTATAAATCCCATATGTCCTATTTCCCTCCCGCGTGGCCCTGGCCTCCCGGCCCTTCGCTCAGCGACCGAAAATAAGCCCCCGTCATTTCCTCATATCCGGCGGGCGCTTCCTCCGCCTGCGTATCGATCACATCCTTGTGCGCGTCGCGCGCCAGGGCATCCGTCTCCACCCGGCTCAGCCGGTCCCCGGCATAAGCCGAACGCGCCGCCTGCAGCGAATCGAGCGCCTGGTGATAACCCTGCACAAGACCCAGCCCGTTTTGATTCTTCGCCGCCTCCTCGAAAGCCTTCATCGCGTTGATCGCTGATTCCAAATCGCCCGTCGGCCTGCGCTGTTTGCGCAACTGCAGCGCCAGCGATTCCGCCTGCTGCCGCAACTTCGCCTGCTGCTCGGCCAGCACGCGCAACCGTTCCTGCACCGGTGGCGGCAGCGGACCCCGCAACCCCTCCTGCCCCGTGCCCGCCAGCTTCCCACCGCCCGTCGCGCCGCCCTTTGTGTCCTTCGATTGATCGTTCACGCTCCCGTTTTCAAAAGGAGTCGCCGTCAGCCTCGTCGGTGTTTCGTTGCCGCCCTTGCCCACGGCCGTATCGCCCACCATTTGCCCGTCGCTCTTGCCGTTGCGCCCCTCGCCCGAACGCCCGCCGATCTCGTCGTTGTTCGGCAATTGATTTCCCGTCACGCCCTTCGCGCTCATGTTCGACATCGGCCCGTCACCCGTGCCCCAACCGCCGCCCTTGTCCAGCGAATCCATGATTGAGCTGGAGACATCGTCCTTTTCTGGATCGTCCGCCTGCTCCTGCTTCATCAAATCCCCGATCAAATCGTCGAGCTGTTTCGGCAATTCCGCCATCGGTATGTCCGACTGCGTCGCCGGTTCCTCCATCGACCACTTCGTGTTGTCCGGCTTATTCGGCAGCCACCGTTCCAGGTTCTGCTCGATCTCCTGCGCCTTTTCCAGCGCCGCCTGCTCGGACGTCACCGCGACCTCCGTCCGTTTTTGATAAAGCGCCGTCGAGGCCGCCTGCACCTCCTGGTAAACCTCGTTCATGTCGCTCACCAGCTTGCCGTCCGCGAAATCCTGCAGCGGGAGCTTGCTCAAATCCGTCAGTTTCTCTTGGAAATAAGCCGCCTCCTTCGCCTCCTCGCGCGCCAGCTCGCCCATCACCGCCTGCTGGTCCGTCGTCAGGTCTTCCGGATTCAATTCCTTCAGCGAATTACTCGCGTTGATGATCCGTTTTTGTTTGTCACCAAAATCTTTCAACTCATCCTTCAGCTTCGCCAGTTCCTGCTCCGTCGTCACCGACGGCGCGGTCTCATCCGGCTTTTTCACCTTCGCCTCCGCCGCCGCCTGCCGGTCGCTTGCCATCTCGCCCAGCAACGCAGTCAATCCGTTTAAAATATAGGCCTGCCGCTTTCGCAACGCCGCCAGCCCCGACGACAAACCGCCGTCGCTCGCGCCTTGCAGTTGCACCAACTGCCCGAGGGCCAAATCCATCTCGCCCCTCACCAGTGGCTGCAGCCGCGATTGATACATCTTCCCTTCGTCGTGCTGGCCCGCTTCCTCCAGCGCCGACCCGCCCATGTCCTGCGCCCGCTCCTGCGCCGCCGACATCACGCCGACATGCTTCGGCACATCGTTCGCGTCAATCGCCTCCGAAAGATGCAGATTTAAATTGTCGCTCAACCCGTTCGCCTGCGTCTGCTGCACAATCGTCTTCCTCAGCAAATCAAAAAGCTTCTCCAGCACGTCGCCCTGCGGCACCGCCAAATCCTGCAAACCGGCCACACGCAAAATAATTGGCCGCGACATCGTCTGTTGCTGGCCGGGACTGAAATCAGCCGCCTGCGCCGTCAGCAGAAAAGTTGAGCCGGGAGTAAAAATCGTCGGATCGAGAGAAATCGAATAAGTCTCCGGCACCGGTTCCTTCTCACCCGGCGGCCCGACATACGTCCACGTCTTCAGCACCCGCGCCGTCGCCGGATCGTCCCCCGACGCCAACCGCAGCGAGATCGACGCCACCCCGTAATCATCCGTCGCCCGAATCGTCACCGGCAGCGATCCGCCCGGATTCACCGCGCGATTCCTGTCCTCCGTCACAAAATCAACCTCCGGCGGATGGTCCGGCACCGCCGTGATCTGCCCCTGCCCAAGCACACGCGGCTCCGCGAGTCCGGACATCGTCGCCATCAATTCATACGCGCTTGACTCATTCACCAGCCGCGTGATTTCCCACTTGCCGCCCGCCTGCATCATCTCCGCAGTCGCGTTCGCCCGATCCGCCTTATTCGTCCCATTCCCGCCATCCTTCCAAACCACTTTCGGCGATTCGGGTGAAAGCTCCAGCGTCGCCTTCACCGTCGAGCCCACGGACACTTCCAGCGTCTCGGGCGGACCCGGCTGCTGATACGGCTTCAGCCCGGTATAAGCCAGCGGAGTCACCTCAAAAGTCGATCCCTTGATCTGCGGCAGCGGCAAAACATCCACCTGCACCGAGACGCTCCGCGAGTCGTCCGCCCAGACGCTAAAGCTAAACGGCTGGCTCACCGCGCTGAAACTAAAGGCAAATTCGTCCGGCTTCCCCGTCGCGAACATCGTGGAATGCTCGCCCGTGCGAAACGATGATTCCACCTCGCCCGCGCTGTCCTGCCAGGCCAGGTCCGGCGTCGGCGCTTTCTCGGGTAATCCGAGCGCCGACTTGATCCGCACCGAAATATCGAGCTTGTCCCCCTCCACCAGAGTCACATGTCCGCCCGGCACAACCTCGATGTTCCATCTGCCCACCGGCGGAATATCGGCCAGCGGCAGGAAAATCCGCTCCATGCCCGTCACCATGTACCTCGGAAAAACAACAGCCAGCAGCGTCCACGCAGCCACCACGACCGCCAAGCCCAACAGCCATTTCTTCAGCCGAGGCGTCAGCCAGAGCGATTGCGGCGGAATCTCTCCCAAAATCGAACTCGAATAATCGCGGATCGGCTGGGTCCACTTCTTCCATTCCTCCGGCTCGGCGCGCTCGAATTGGTACGCATTGATCAGCACATTCCCTGCGATCCCGCGATGCGTTTCCAGCCATCTCGCCGCCTGCGCCGGCGAAAACGACCGCAGCGCCAGGCGAAGAACTTTCCGATAAAAATTGACCGCGACAAGTCCCGTCAACACCACCGCCATCGGAAGCCGCAGCGCCTGCGGCAAGTGGAGCAGATTATCCGCCAGCAAAAGCGCCAGCAATCCTCCGGCGGAAAGCGCGCTCCAACGCACCACGCCCTGCAAAATCAGCGCGAAGCGCAATGCCCGCGCCGCCCGCATCAGCGCCTCAGTTGATAATGATCGCCGCGTCGTCATATTTTTACTGGAGGGTCAGCCTCCGGCCTGACCCATTCTTTTCCCCTCGTTCCCAAGTTGCACTTGGGAACGCCTCCTGCTCCCGCGAAATTCCATTTCGCGCATTATTTGTTTCCTTTGCCTGGTCCATATGACCGAGGCTGAACTGATCCTTCGACAAGCTCAGGATGACTGCGCTTTTAATACTGAACGGACTGTAAATTCGTCCCATAGGTCTCATCCTATTTCTTACCAGAAATATCCTTCAAAAGCGCCGCTTCTTTAATCACGACCGGCCCGGCGGAATTCCTCTCCATCCGCCCGATCTCCAGAAGCGCGCGATTCAATAATGTAGCCTTTTTTTCATCCGCGTCATATTTCCACCGTAAAACCACCAGACTCCACGGAACGATATTCTGCGCGGTGGCATTCCCGTTCGCATCAACGCTCTTGCCGATTCGTTTCAGCAGCACCAGCGAATAGACATCCCCCGCGTCGGCATCCGCAAAGCAGCCCAAAAGGATCCGCGAATCATAAAAATCGCGCATCGTCACAAGAGCGGCTTTCACCGCCTCCTGCGTCGTGGGATCGGACTCCGCTTCCGGCCACGCGACATGCACCCCATCCGCGGCTTCCACCGAAAATAAAATCTCTCCCGGATTCCCCGACGCCACCGTCCAAATCTGCTTCCCCGCAGCTTGGTCCACCGGCAACAGCGCAAGCTCAGGCCGCGAAAGAATCACCGGTGGATGAGCGGAAATAAATCCCGCCTGCGTCAGATCGATTTGCGAAAAACCGGCGCTCGCCGCGTTCGCCTCAAAACGAATCGCCGTCGGATAAATGACATCCGTCAGCTTCTGCCCGTTCGCGCCCGACTGCTTCGCCATCAGCACAACCTTCTCCGTCGCGTCGTCCGTCTCGACATAAACCGTCGTCGTAAAAAGATGCCCCTCGATCACCTTCCCATCCGCAAGCGTGATTTCCGTTGCGAGATAACGAATCGGATAAACCTCGCCGGTCTTCACCTGCGTCGCCTGGCCCGCATTCGGAAAATAAAAGCCCTCCCACATCTCCTCCTTCTCCACCTTGAACCGAATCTCCTTCACCTCATCCAGCGACAGCGAAACCGGCGTCGCGCTCGTGAAGATGCTCAGCTTTTTTCCCGGCGTCAGCGAAATCGTCCCGGCAATCTTGTGCCCGTCCGACCACTCGACCACCCCTGGCCTTCCCTCGGCCCACGCCACGCCGCCGCACAACGCGGGCAACATCAACGCACCAGCCATCAGCGCCAGCGCCGATCGAACCGAAAATGCAAACAGTAAACTTTTCATACGCCGATCATCCCACAGAAATCCGTTCGCGCGGTAGCACTAGAGAGCCTATATATCCTGCGTTGCTTAAAAAGATAGGCGAATTAGGGCATTTAAGCCCGGACGCGCCAAAAGAGGGCTCCCGTTTCATATCAGGTTCAGGCGGCGGCGCAGCAGCCACTCGCCGACGAGAATCAGAATAACCGCCACTGGGAAAATATTCCAGAAATTGACCAGCGGCACCGCGACCGACGATTGCTGCGAGACGATCTGCTCACGCAAAAATGCCCGCACCGGATCGAGGTTCTTTTCGCCGGTGTAGACGCCGTTGGCACGGGACGCGATCTGGCGCAGATAGGCCTCCTTCAATTCGGGGCTGGCGCCCTCGTCGAGCAGCGGCTCGACCGGCAGCACGCGCTCGTAGCTCTCGGCGAGGTTCGCCCCGGCATACGCGGACAACCGGAACGTGTAGTCGCCACGTTGCGTCAGCGGAATCTTCGCCGTGTACAAATCGGCCTGCCCCATGACCGGGCTGAGATTGACGTCCTTGTCGCCGCCGGGCCCGCCGATGGAACCGACCAGCCGAATGGTTCCCGAATCGGAAGCCGCGCCCTGCCCGGAGGTGGATCGCACATGCACCTCGACGACGGCCTGCTCGCCCGGACGATAATGGTCCTGGTTCCAGTGAACGCCGAGGACCGATCCGCCCTCGAGTTTTTTGGTCACGCCACGCACGGCCTGCCGCCAGAATTTTCCGTACAGCGCCCGCGTGCCGCTGCCCGCCGCCGCCCATTTCCAAAGCGTGTTGGTCGCGATGCCGAGCACCTGGCCCTTGCCGTAGCGCTGCCATGCGACGACCGGCTCGGTGCGATCAGAGATGGCGGCGTCGAGCAGCGCAATCGCGCCGGGACGCAAACCGCCGGGCTGGTTGAGGCTGTCCAGCGATACTCCGCCCGACGCGCCCATGTCTTCGCGCAGGCCCGACGTAAAATCGACCGCCGCTCCCGATGCCGAAACGGTCACGGGAAAACTTCCCGTCACCAGATCGGGTTCGTTATCACTGATCATCCACGGCATCAGCGGGGCGAGCTTGCTCTCCGCATAACCGCCGCGCCCGAAGGATGATTCGCCACCGAGCAAAATCAGTGCGCCGCCGTTTCCAACATAGCGCTCGAGCGCCTGCTGCTGCGCATCGGTAAACTGGCTGGCCGCGAACGAGCCGAGGATGATGCAGTCGTACCGCTTCAAAATATCGTCGCCGGTGGGGAAACCCTTTGCCAAATCCTGAAAGCCGGTTTGATCTCCCTGCACGGTGAACTGGTCTTCGAGGACGCGGTACATGGCGGTGAACGCCACGCCGGGGTCCGCACCGAGTTCGGCGCGGAGATACTTATAATCACGTCCGAGTTCCTGGGTGAAATAGAGGACATGAAGCGCGCGCTGCTGCACCTGCACGTCCACGATCCGCGAATTGTTCGCATATGTCAGCTCGCCGGGCAATTCCGGCAGACGGAGGCGATATCGTTGCGCGCCGGTTCCGTTGACCTGCACGCGAAATGCCGCCGCCGCGTGAAGGGAGGAGAGATCGACGATCTGCGACTGCTGCTCGGTCCACTTGTTATCGTGCTCCTCGTCGAGCGAGACTTTGAGCGCGGTCAGATTTTCATGCGTGCCGGGCCGCGCATAGAGATTGCCCTCAAGATCGAACTGGCTTTTTTCTTCGACCGACGCCGGGGCGGTGACCGTTCCGATGCCGATATCGTTCCACGAATCGGGCGACGCGCCGACGCCGATGATGGCAAGCGGAAGCGCGGGCACGGTGGCGAGTTCGACCGTTTCGTCACCGCCGTCGGTGAGCACAATGGCCCCATCCGCATCGGCGAGACTGGGCTGATTGGCGAGCGCCTGAAGCATTGCGCCCAAATCGGTGCCGCGTTCCGCGTTGCTCTTCGGGACAAAACCTTGTTCGTGCACAGTGGTGTCAAACGGCAGCACTTGAAAATGAACCGACGGCGGCGCGCCGGCCTCGATTTGGTGAATCAGGCGCGTGGCGCGTTCGTTTCGCGTGAATGAGGCGTCGTCGCGAAGATCCATCGAGGAGGAAATATCCTGAAGGATCAGGACTTTCGCCGGGGTAGCGTTCAAGCCGGAAAATTTAAAATCGGGATCAAGCAGCGCCAGAATCAGCAGGCCGACCAAAAGCATTTTTGGCAGGAGAAGCATCCACGCGTTCGCTCGCCCATGCCGCCGCACAAGGCGCGGCAGGAGAAGATAAAAATAAATTCCCGCACCGAGGACGATGAGCGTCGTGATGGCAGGCCCGAACGACGGATTCCATTCGAGCGCCCTCATATCGGTTCCGTTGGGTGCCGCCGCAGGCCCTTGCGGCGGACCGTCGCGCGGCGCGCGACGGCTACCTTCTGTGATGCGAAAGGGATCAGTGACTTGAGAAGTTTTCTTCCCAAATCGGAGCTGCGTTCGTGGGCCAGCCAGGTTTCGGCGAGAAGGATGAGCAGGGCCGCAAACAGGAGCCAGCGATAAAGTGACGTGCCCGAGTGCCGCACAATCTCCGTTTGCGTGATGTCATCTTCATTGGCGAGCGGCGCGATCTCATGCGGAAGGTTACGCAGGAGCGGCACGCGTCCGCGTGGCAGGAAATGGGGATCGGCCTCATCGGGATTTCCAGAGACGGCAACCCAGCCGACGTGATCGCGCTGGGTGATTTCGTAAACGCCTGCGCGGGGAAGGCTGGAGAAATCGCGGGCTTCTCCGTGCCAGTCGAGGGCGCTTCCCGCCAGCGATTTCAGGTCCGCCTGCGCGCCGGGAACATCAAAGTGAAATTCCTCGTCGGCGCGAATGCTTTGCACGGGGAGATGCTCAGCTTGATCTCCAAAAATTGCGTTTTGCATCAGGACGACAAAGCCGCCCTTGAGCGGAAGCGACGACCACTTCGGCGAGAAGGAAAGGCCGCTGACGAAGATGCGTCCCTGATCCAGATTTCGCCGCGCGAGCAGGGTTGCGCCCCTGGCCGAGGAGACAAGGACTTGCCAATCGGCTCCCGTTTTGACCGGCCGGTATTGAAACGCGCGAAGAAGGCCGAGCTTTGGCCGGCCATCCGCATCGCGGAGGTCGCGCCAAAGCGCGTCGCCATCCTGAAGAAGCATCACCGGCTCGGCGTCCTTGGCCGTGACCAGCGCGCCCATGTTCGCGTCGAGCCACGCCGCCGCCGGATGGGAGATGGAGACGCCGGCGTCGGGCGCGGGAACCAAAAACAACGTGCCACCCTGCCGGACATAATCTTGCAACGCCTGCGAAATTGCGACGTCCTGCGGCCAGTTTTCCCATGTGAGGACAACAGCCAGCGGCTTGGCGGCGAGACTTGCAGCGAGCTGATCCGCACTGATGAAAGCAGCGTCGATTCCGGAGAGATCGGAGTTGCCGCCGGGCGACACGGCGTAGGGCATGGCGGCGAAATCATCTTTCGCGCCGACAAAAAGCGCCTTGCGCACGTCGGTGGTCCAGAATCCGATCTCGACACGATTGGCTGTCGGCGCGGCGTCGCCTTCGACCCAGACTTGCGCCCAATGAAAACCGGGATTGGCAAAGGAAAATGTGAGAGCGACCGGCGTTGATGCGTTCGACGCGACTTCCACGTCGCGCGAAAAATTCTTGCCCGAATCGTCGGTGCCATCGAGCCGCACGTGAGCCGCGACAGGGCCATGATTTTGGAGTGTCACACGAACCGGGGTGACGCGGCCCGACGGAATGGCGCGCGTGGGAATTTCTATGGGTTCGACGGAAACGGAACCAGCGGTCACAGGCGCGGATTCGATGCGATGCACGACGATGCGGCAGTTGGGCGCTACGGCTTCGAGATCTCCGCGTGACCAGTTTTTCTGTTGCAGATCGGTGAGGATGTGGAGTTCGCGCTGGGGCGGCTTCGCAGTGTCGAGTGTCGAGAGCGCAAGGCGGATGGCCTTGGGCATGGATGCCGCGCCATCGCTGGGAGTCAACTTGGCGAGCGCGTCACGGAGGATCGCGGGAGGGGCGTCAAAACCGTGCGGCAAGGTGACGGTCGGATCGGGAATCATCAACTGCACCGCAACGGAATCGCCGGGGCGGGACGTAGCAATGAGTTTTTCGGCCGCGCGTTCCGCGAGGGCCAGTTTTGAGATGCCCGCAGTCGAGGGCGCGGCCATCGATCCTGAATTGTCGATGAGGACGAGGCGCGCGATGTTTTCGCCGGAACTTCTCAGGCCGATGAGGGGCCGGGCCAGGGCAAGGATCAACAGGGCGATGAAGAGGCAGCGCAAAAGGAGGATGAGCCATTCGTGGATTTTGCGCTTGGCGCTGAGGCGCGGATCGATGCGCAGGAAAAACATGAGCGAGGGGAATTCGCGGACCTGGCGGCGAAGACGAAAGAAGAGATGGAAGATGATGGGCAGGGCGACGGCAGGGAAGAGCCACGCCGCAACAGGATGGGAGAGAAGAAAGGGCATGGCTCAAAAACGGCTCCCTTGTTCCCAAACTTGAACCTGTCCCGAAAAAGTGGACAGGGGGTTGGGAAGGGATTGGTCATGGTTAGTTGAGTTTGGATTCAAAGTCCACAGGGGATTGGTAGCCGAGGGCGCTGTGGAGCCGCTTTCGGTTGTAAAAGACTTCGACGTATTCGAAGATGGCCAGGCCAGCCTCTTTGCGGGTGTCGAAGGTGCGCCCGGTCAACAACTCGGTCTTGAGCGTGGCCCAAAAGCAGGGGACAGGTAAGGCAGAATCAGCAATTACCCATGATCGCTTCCTGTCGCCTGCGGCGACCCGGGCAACGAAGTAGCCCGGGCCACCCGAGGGGATGCGCCGCCGGGAGGGCCCGCGACGGCTACCAAGGAGAAAGGCGCCCGCGCTTTTCCCTCTTCGCCTGCGCAGGCTACCGCTGAGGAAGGCAATAGAATGGAGTCTGACCCTCCATAAAATTCTTTGCCCTTCCGCCTCCCCTCGTAGCCGACTGTCTTTACTTCCAAGCTCTAAGCTCTACGCTCTTCGTTTGTCCCCATGCAACTTTTTATCGATCTCCACTGCCACTCCCGCTTCTCCGCCGATGGCGTCGCCGAGCCTGAGGATCTCCTCAAGGAAGCCCGCGCCAAGGGCCTTCACGGCTTCGCCATCACCGACCACAACACCTGCGCCTGCGTCGACTACTTCATGCAGCACGGCTACATGAACAAGGAAGGCCTCCCCGTCAACGGCCTCCTCGTCATCCCCGGCCAGGAAATCACCACCGCCGACGGACACCTCCTCGCCCTCGGCATCACCCTGCCCGACCTCAAAGGCATTCCCGCCATCGAAGCCGTCGCGCTCATCCACAAGGCCGGCGGACTCGCCATCCCGCCCCATCCCTACGACTTCTTCCGCGCCGGCATCCGCGAGCCCGTCCTCCAAACCCTCGACATCGACGCATTGGAAGTCTTCAACGCCGCCACCACCCTGAAGCGCTACAACCGCCACGCCTTCAACTACGCCCAGAAACGCGGCCTGCCCATGACCGCCGCCAGCGACGCCCACGACAGCGCCGCGCTCGGCACCGCTTACAGCATCCTCGAAGCCGACACCTTTTCCGTCGCCGGCATCCTCAACGCCATCCGCAAAGGCCCCGCCCTGCGCCAGCGCTACCTAACGCCCGCCAGCGCCCTCAAAAAAACCTGGAACAACGTCTTCCGCCTCCGCCGCAAGCGCAAACCCGATCCCAAGCCTCAAAAAGTCGCGTGATTCCGGTAGCCAATCAGACCAACCGAAGGCCCCCTCATTCCGTAGGAATGACCGAAAGTAGCCCGGCGATTTATCGCCGGGTTTAAAGCCCGAAGGAGCAGCGTCCCGTAGGAGACCTCTGCGAAACTCCTACTTTAAACGATCCGTCATCCCGAGCTTGTCGAGGGATCAGCTTCCGTGAGAGGTGCGATATTTTCCTGGGGCTGATCCTTCGACAGGCTCAGGATGACAGAATCCTAAAAGAGAGCCTTTCGCAGAGATCTCCTCCGGGACTACAATCCAACTCTTAATCAGATTTTCGCAGATATCACCGCTGGCACGTCAATTTGTAAAAGCAACCGGCATGATTACGGTGGATTCGCCACAAATTCTTTGCGTGGGCAATGGCGGCGACCGTGTTGCCACTCTTGTATTGCGGCTTGCCGTGCTTGAAACTGGGTTCCGCGGCAAAGCGATGCATGGTGGCCATCCCCTCGGCAACCATCCGGCGGTGTTCTTCGCTCATCCCGCCGAGGATGTCAGCTACCGACTTTTTAGGAACTGTCGCCATGCCACAAGAGATAATCGTCAGAGGACAGCCGGTCAATCCGTGAAAAGAAACCACGGAAAATGTAAAAAGCACAAAATGCCTCTCATTTCAATAAAGTTACCTTCGCTCATTCCGATAAAAGGTGAAGTACCCACGCTAAATGCGAGCCGTTATTAAATCTTTGTTAGACAACGCTCTCAAGCTTGCGCCTTAGGGGTATTAACAGGATATTCAAGGCCTCACACCTATGCTGGATATACGCAAGATTCGCGAAAACCCCGATTTCTACCGGGAGCGCCTCGCCCGCCGCAACACCGGCGACGAGAAATTGATCTCCCACCTCCTCGTCCTCGACGAAAAAAGGCGCAAACACTTGCAGGAGAGCGAGGCCCTTAAAAGCGAGCGCAACCGCGCGAGTAAGGAAATCGGCGCGATCAAATCCAAGGGCGGCGACATCACCGAAGTCTCCGCCAAGATGAAAACCGTCAGCGAACAAATCACCCGGCTCGACCAGGAACTCGTCGGCATCGAAACCGAGCAGACCGATCTCCTCCTGCGCATCCCCAACATCAACCACGACTCCGTGCCCGTCGGCAAGACGTCCGAGGACAACCGCATCGAGCGCGTGATCGGCAAGGCGGCAGGTTTCGATTTCAAGCCCCGGCCCCATTGGGAAATCGGCGCGCAACTCGGCCTGATCGATCTGGAAGCCGCCACCAAAATTTCGGGCAGCGGCTTCATCGTCTTCAAGGGCGCGGGCGCGCGCCTCGAACGGGCGCTCATCAATTACCTCCTCGATCTCCACACCACCAAGCACGGCTACACCGAAGTCTCCCCGCCCTTCCTCGTTCGCGGCGAAAGCATGCAGGGCACGTCGCAGCTCCCCAAGTTCGCCGAGGACATGTACCGCGTGCAGGAAGAACCGCCCCTCTATCTCGTCCCCACCGCCGAGGTTCCGGTAACGAATCTCCATCGCGAAGAAATCCTCTCCGCCGACCGCCTCCCCATCCGCTACGCCGCCTACACCCCCTGCTTTCGCCGCGAAGCCGGCAGCGCGGGCAAAGACACCCGCGGCATGATACGCGTCCACCAATTCGACAAGGTGGAACTCGTCCACATGGTGACGCCCGAGGAATCGTACGCCACGCTGGAAGTCCTTGTGGGCCATGCCGAAAAGGTGCTCCAGGAGCTTGGCATCCACTACCGCGTCGTCTCGCTCTGCACAGGAGATATTGGCTTTGGCGCCGCAAAGTGCTATGATCTTGAGGTCTGGGCGCCGGGCGTCGGCGCCTGGCTGGAAGTCTCCTCCTGCAGCAACTTCGAGGATTTCCAGGCCCGCCGGATGAATCTGCGTTACAAAAACAGCGAAGGAAAAAATATCTTCTGTCATACCCTCAACGGTTCCGGCGTGGCCCTCCCAAGGCTCTACATCGCCCTGCTCGAAACCTACCAACAGGCTGACGGACACGTCTTCATTCCCGAACCGCTCCGGCCTTATCTCGATGGCTTGACTCAATTATAATTATGGCACCCCAATCGAAGTTCCTCCACATCCGCCACGCCTTTCTTTGGGCGGCATTATTCCTCACCCTGACCTTCGTCGGCCGCGCCCTCGACCCCGCCGCGCCCGCGTCCGGCCCCGTGGTCATGCCTCCGTCCACGCCTGTCATCACGCCGGCCACCAACGCGCCTGATACCACGCAGGTTACTCCCCCCGGCAAAATCCTCCCCGCCACCGGCGGCGCGAGCGAAGTCACTCCCGCTCCCGACAAAGACAAAACGCCCGCCGCCACCGACCAGAAAGCCGACGACGCCCCTGTTGTCCTTCCGCCCCTCACCCCCCTCGTCCTCCACGCCGAGCGCGACACCGAAGTCGGCCGCGTTGTCGGAGAATTGCTCGAGCAAAATCATTACCTCCAAAAACCCATCTCGGCCGAAATGTCCCAGCGCTGGCTCAAAAGATATTTCGACTCCCTCGACCCCACCCACCTCTTCTTCCTCCAGGGCGACATCGACGAATTCACCGCCAAATACGGCAACAGCCTCGGCAACCTCCTCCTCCACGGCGACAGTGACGAAGCCGCCATGGCCCCCGCCGTTGAAATCTTCAACCGCTACATGCAACGCGTCGACGAAAACGTCATCCTCGCCGAAAAGCTCCTCCACGACAATTTCGACTTCACCAAGGACGAGACCTACACCATCCGCACCAATAAATCGCCATGGATTGCCGATGCCACAGCCTCCGAAGCCGTCTGGCGCGGCCAGGTCAAATCCGACCTCCTCAACGGCCTCCTCGACAAAAAATCGCCCGACGAAACCATCAAGCACCTCGCCAAACGCTACGTCTCCTTCCTCCGCGACGGTGAGGAAGACAACGACATGGACGTCCTTGAGCTCTATCTCAACTCCCTCGCCAACGCCTACGATCCCCACTCCGATTACATGGCACCCGAGGAAGCCCAGGACTTCAGCATCCAGGCCATCAACCACAAAGTCACCGGCATCGGGGCCGTTCTCCGCTCCGACGATGGCTACGCCACCATCGAAGAAGTCATCGCCGGCGGTCCCGCGAATTTGGACAAGCGACTCCAGCCCGGCGACCGCATCCTCGCCGTCGGCCAGGGCACCGACAAACCCGTCGACGCCGTCTTTATGAAACTGCGCCACGTCGTCGCCATGATCCGCGGCGCGAAAGGCAGCACCGTCCACCTCGTCGTCCAATCGGCCGGCGCCACCGACATCCACAGGGACATCATCCTCAAGCGCGACGAAGTCAGCATCAAGGACAGCCTCGCCAGCGCCCACATCATCGAGCATCGACTCCCCGGCGGCGGTGCCGAAAAACTCGGCGTCATCGACCTCCACGATTTCTACGACCACACCGCCGCTGACGTCGCCAAACTCGTCCAACGCCTCAAAAAGGAAAACGTCGCCGGAATTATCCTCGACTTCCGCAACAACGGCGGCGGACTCCTCGACCAGGCCGTCGACTTGACCGGCCTCTTCGTCAAGCACGGCGAGCCCGTCGTGCAAATCCGCCGCTCCGACGGTTATGTCGAACCCAATTATACCGAGGACACACGCCAAATCTACGACGGCCCGCTCGTCGTCATGGTCAACAAAATGAGCGCTTCCGCTACCGAAATCGTTGCCGCCGCGCTGCAGGATTATGGCCGCGCCATCGTCGTCGGCGACCAAAGCACCCACGGCAAGGGCACCGTCCAGACCCTCATCCCCCTCGACCCCCAAATGCCCATCGGCTTCCCCACCGAGCCCGGCGCGGGCAATCTCAAAATGACCGTCCAAAAATTCTACCGCGTCGCGGGCGGTTCCACCCAGCAAAAGGGCGTCGTCCCCGATATCATTCTGCCCTCCGTCCTTGACGCGCTCGAACTCGGCGAAACGACCCTCCCCTACTATCTCCCCTACGACACCGTACCCGCCGTCCCCTTCGACAACTTCAACCTCGCCTCCCCCTACCTCACCGCTCTCCGAGCCGACTCCATCGCGCGCGTCACGGCCTCGCCCGACTTCACCTACGTCCGCCAGGACATCGCCTTTTACAAAAAGAAGGTCCAGGACAGCTCCGTCTCCTTGAACGAAGCTACCCGCCTCAAGGAGCAGGCCGATCTCAAGGCCCTGGCGGCCCAGCGCAAAAAGGATCTCCTCGCCCGCAAATCAACCCGCGACACAATGCTCGACCTCACCCTCGATGAAGTCGCCCAGAATCTTCCCGCCGCTCCTCCCGTCGAAAAAAAGCCCAAGCTCGATACAGCAGCCGATTCCGATTCGGATGCCGACGCCGATCTCAACTCCGCGATCAATAATCCCACCGACGACCCCCAGTTGGACGAAGCCGTCAACATCATGAGCGACTACACCCGGCTCCTTCACGACTCCGGCTCCACCCTCGTCCAGGCCACGCCCACGACGCCGACGAAGTAAGAAAACGTAGAACGTAGAGCTTAGAACTAAGAACTGCTGTCGGTTCTTCGTTGTCTGAGACCTCCGGCAAAGCCGGAGGGTTTCCTGTTGGACTAACGGATGGTCGCCCGGAGCGAATTGGTAAGAGATGGTGAATAGGGATGGGGCAGCGTATAAGGTTAAATGCAAAAGAAGCTATTTACTGAACTAGGATTGTCGCCGGAACTGCTCAAGGCGGTGGTCCAGATGGGGTATGAGGAAACCACCCACATCCAGTCGCAGGCGATCCCCGCCCTGCTTTCCGGTGCCGATGTGGTAGGGCAATCACAGACGGGTTCGGGCAAGACAGCAGCATTTGCGCTACCTGCCATTGAGAAAGTTGATCCCCGCCTGCGCGCGCCGCAGGTTTTGATTCTCTGTCCGACGCGGGAACTGGCCGTGCAGGTAGCCGAAGAAGTGGCGAAGCTGGCCTCCTTCAAAAAAGGCGTTCGCGAGATTCCGATTTATGGCGGCCAATCCTACGACCGTCAGTTGCGCGGCTTGAAGGACGGCGCACAAATCATCATCGGAACGCCCGGTCGCGTCATGGACCATCTCGACCGGCGCACCTTGAAGCTCGACCAGGTGAAAATGGTCATCCTCGACGAGGCCGATCGCATGCTCGATATGGGCTTTTTAGACGATATTCGGACCGTGCTGAAACAGGCCCCGGCGGAACGGCAGACGGTCTTCTTTTCGGCAACCCTGCCTCGCCCGATTCAAGATTTAATCAAGACATTCACGAAACACCCGGTGAACGTGACGATTGAAACGCAGGCGCTGACCATGCCGGCCATTGAGCAGGTCTACTACGAGGTAGATCGTCGTTCCAAGCTCGATGTCTTATGCCGTCTCATTGATCTTCAGGACATCAAGTTCGGACTCATCTTTTGCGCCACCAAAATGATGGTTGATGAGTTGACTGAGCATCTCGTGGCGCGCGGGTATTCGGCGGACAAAATGCATGGCGACATGACCCAGGCGATGCGCGAACGGGTGATAGCGAAATTCCGTAAGCGCGGCCTGGACTTCATGGTGGCGACGGATGTCGCGGCGCGCGGACTAGACGTGGACGATATCGAAGTGGTCTTCAATTACGATTTGCCGCACGACGGGGATGATTACATCCACCGGATCGGGCGCACAGGCAGGGCGGGCCGAAGCGGGCGGGCGATCACATTCGTGTCAGGCCGCGAACTCTACAAGATGCAGAACATCATCCGCTTCACCAAAGGCAAGATTCGGCGGGAGAAAATCCCTTCCGAGGAGGAAGTGGAGAAGAAACGGGCCAACAGCTTTTATGACTCGCTACACAAGACCTTGGAGGAAGGCAAATACGAGCGACAAGATGCGCTCATCGGTCGTCTGCTGGATCAAGGCTATGTCGCCACCGATATTGCCTCCGCGCTGATTCATCTATTCGGCGATGAGGAAGTCAAGCCAGTCGAGCCCGTCCGGGAGCCACGATTCGCTCCGGTGCGGCGGGATGATAACTTGCGTCCCGAGCGCCGTGAATACGCGGAGCCCAGGGAACGTCCCGAACGGAATGAGACCAGACAACCCAGACCGATCTCGCAGGGAACGGGCTTGAAGGCCGACCGGGAGTCGGGTGCGGTTTCGCATGAGCCCGGCATGGTTCGCCTGACCCTCGGCGTGGGGCGGGATCACGGCGTGCAACCGGGCGATGTGCTCGGGGTGATCGTGGGCATCACGAAATTGCCCAAGGAGATCGTCGGCGTCATCCGCGTGCAGACCAAGCAGACGCTTGTCGACGTAGCCGAAGAGAACGCCGACCTCATCGTATCAAAACTCAACGGCATCGAGTTCAAGGGGCGCAAACTCTGGTGCAAACGCGCACTGGTTGCAAAGCCTGAATCGACGTAGTGCACCCCATCGCGTCGGGATAACCGGGATCACCCGCCACCGAGGTCGAGACGTTAAACCTTCTTGCCCTCGATGCCTGGAATGGCGCCGTCGCCGCCCGTAACAGAGCACCGTATTTACTTACTGAGGTCATCCCATGGAAAGTTCGGCGGAAGGAAAGGACTCGGGCGCTGTGGAGAGCCTGGCAGTCCGTCGACGGGATAAGTAATCAAGAGACGGTTGCGGGCGCGGGTAACGGCCACGTACATAAGACGCTTTTCCTCCTCGAAGCTCTCCGGATCGATTGATTTGGGATGCGGCATCTGGCCGCTTCCCGCACCGCAGAGAACCACGCAATCGTATTCGAGTCCCTTGCTGGCGTGGATCGTTGCCACGGTGAGTTCCGATTCGTGGTGGTCCTTCTCGGTCGATTTTTCAAGCGAAAAGGCGTCGAGAAACTCGGCCATGTTGAGCGGCGTGGTCTTCATCGAATCGACAAGCGACTGGAGGGTCGCCATCCGCTCGGCATGGTTCTGGGGATAGTTGCGCTCGATCAGCGGGTAGATGACGTGGAGCAGGTATTCACCCCGTGCGCCGATGCCCCGTGTGGCGCGCAATTTGGCGAGCCACTCGTTGAGGCTGCCCGCGCTGCGGGGAAGTGATCTCTCGACGGCGAACAACTGGTCGGGGGCTTCCTCGGGCGAGGCATATTTTTCCGCCGAGCTTTCACCCACACCGGGAAAAAGGGTCAGGCAGCGCACGAGCGCGACACGGTCGTTGGCGTTGAAAGCGAGGCGAAGGAAGGCGATGAAATCCTTGACCTCCGCCGAGTCGCCCAAGGCCAGTCCGCCATATTTGCGGTAAGGTATCTTTTGGAATTTGAGAGTCAGTTCCACCATTTCGACAGCACGGGACGACCGGGAAAGCACGGCGATCTCGCAGGGCTTGGTGCCGCGCTCGATGCGCTTGCGAATCCAGTCGAGGATGAACGCCGATTCGGTCACCGCCGTGGGCAGCGGGACCTGTTCGGTCTTGCTTTCTTGGCCCTTGGCGCTGGTCAAAACGAGCGCACGGGGACAGCTCTCCACCACGCCGTTGGCGAGATCGAGAATCTTTTGGCCGGACCGGTAATTCTTTTCGAGGCGGATGACCCGCGCGTCGGGATGCTCCTTAAGGAAGAGATCAACCAGGCCGCACGAAGCCCCGCGAAAACCGAAGATCGACTGATTCACGTCGCCGACGACGGTGAGATGCTCGGGATTGAGGTTCGATAGAATTTCGTAGTTAAGGGCATTGTTGTCCTGAAATTCATCGCAGATGACGTAGCGATAGGTGGAACGCAGGCCCGCCGCATAAGCCTTGTCTTCAGCCAGGCGCTGTCCCCAGACAACGAGAAGATCGTCGTAATCGAGGCCGTTCGCGGTCCGCTTGAGCTTCCGATACGACTTCACCAAGGAAAGGGCGCGGTCGGCGTTTTCCCGGAACTCGTGGCGGAAATGGACGTCGAGTGCGATGCGCTTGTTCAGAGCGAAGGAGAGCGCCGCCCGGACCTTGGCCGGGGTGACAGAATCGCCGGGCTTGATGTCGCATTCCCGAAAGGCCGATTTCATCAGGCTGTTGGCGTCGTCCTCGTCGAGCGTGGTGAAATTGGAGCCGGGCAGGCCAAAGCCCTTGGCATCGCGGCGCAGGAGCAGGCTTGCAATGGCGTGATAAGTGCCGACGAGCATGGTGTCTTCGCGGCCATGTTGCGGGATGTCCTTGATGAGCGCGCCGATCCGTTTCTGCATTTCACTGGCGGCGCGACGGGTGAATGTGATCATCATCACATCGCGGCGGGGAATTCCGCCCCGGATGAGGTGCGCCACCTTGTGCACGATGGCGGCGGTCTTTCCCGTGCCCGCCCCGGCGAGAACCACTACATGTTTCTCCGTGGAAAACGCGACTTCCTTCTGGCTTGGATTGAGGGCAACGCCTCCATTCTGATGAACCTTGTGATCGGACATGGCCGCACAGAATGGGCGAGTCTTAATAATAGGGCAAGTTCTCTGAATTGAAATTATGCTCCACTCCATGTTCAACCTCAAACCGCATATTTGAGAGGAGATTTTTCAGGGTGGTCCCGGCGCGAGTCGAACGCGCGACCAAGAGTTTAGGAAGCCTACGTTTTACCTCTGAGAGCACTTTTACTTGCCAACTACTTGCCAAACTCGGCAAGGAAATAGCCCGCCTCGCGCTCAGGATGGCTCAGGCGGGGCGATTGCCTTCCCGGTGGTAGGAACGTAGCGGGCGGGACTTCCCCGCGTGCGCGGGCGCGAGGTCTACCGGCGCGGCCTGAGCTTGCTGGCAATCACGGCAAGCGTTACTGTCTGCTTATGCAGCTCTACCACTTCACTTGCCAAGAACTTCTACCTTCCATTGTCGCGGACGGCTTGCAATTCGGCGATACTCCTACCAGTCCAAGCGAAGGAATTAACGCAGTATGGTTTACGACACAATTTCAACCGCACCGTCAAAAATGGACGCATGGTTGCAATCTTGATAAAAAGGCTGTCCGCTTAACCGTCGAGTTCGACGGGGGGGAAAAGCTTTTGGAAAAATGGACAGACTTTGCGGCAAAAAATGTCGAACCTGCTTTTTACAAAAACCTAGATAGTGCCGGAGGCGGACATTCTGGCGAATGGTACATTTACCACGGTGTCATCCCTTGGCAAAGAGTGATTGCCGTCCGGCTTACGAATATCCACAAGGAAATTCCGCCGGCCTCGATTGTCTTTTCCTCAGAGGAAATAGAAGCTTCGCGCGAATTGCATAGGCAGGCAGACGCGCAACTTGAGGCTTTGAAATTGGCACTGGCGAAGTACTGTTAACGGGGCGCTATGATGACCCTCGGCAACGATCAAAGCTTGTCCTGGGTCATCCTAAGCGCATCGAATGACCGGTTATTCAACCCGGCCAAACGGCGGCGGTCGCGGTCCTGGGCGTCGATCTCCGCGAAGGCTTGCGCCAGTGAAGGCGGCAGCGGTTGCTCCACGATCATCCGTTGCCGTGATCTGAGTTTTTTTCCGTGCATGGCGTCAATTCCACTGTGCGTTATCGTCGAAGCGAAGAGAGAAGCGCCCGGCATGGTTGCCGAAAAGCAACGGCGCAATTTCGCCAGCCTCGACCGCCGATTGATACGCGGCAAATTCAGAGGGGAAAATGCGTTTTGCTGCGCTGTAGCATTGGCGCTCAGACAAGCCGGAAAGCCCTTTTAACAACTCAAACATTCGCAGAAAAGTTCGTGCGGTGCCCGGCGCGCAGCGCACAAATTCCGCGCCGATTACTTCGCCCAAAATCTGAAAGTCCACCATAAAGTTAGTGCCGGGTGTTGGATTTACCCTGCCCGGCGCAAGGCATGACATCCGTCCAACGCGGTGCCGAAACCGGACATCCTCAAAGAGGAGCCGGAAATTATTTGGCGGATTCGAGGGCAGCGATTTCCTTGCTGATGATGGCAATTTTCGCTTTCAACGATTTGATCAGGCCGGGCGTTCGCGATTTCCGCATCTCATACTTGACCAAAAAAAGCTCCGTGCTTTTAAGATTATCCAACTCAACGGCAGTGAGCATAGAGCGTCCGTAAAGGTTCGCGAATGCCGCTTCCGCGTTCTCTTTTTGGGCCTCAAGGTCGATGCTTTCCAATTCGTGAAGGTGGCGTTCGGCTTCGCCGCGCGTCTTCCGCAATGTTTCGATTCGAGTGCTCAACCGGAACGCGTCGTTGCGGGCGGCGTTTTCCTCAGCGGCGGCGGCGGCGGACCGCTGGGCAGCAGCAGCAGCTTCCGCTAGTGCGGCGTCGATAGACGGGGCAGTGACTTTCGGAGCGCGAGGCCGTTCAAGACGCGGCAAACCGGCGTCGGGTGTTGGGGCATTAGTTGTCATTTTTGGGGTGCTTTCTTGGGGTTGGTTACTGGCGATTAAGAATCTTTTTCCTCATCGCATCGATTTGAGCGGAGAGCTGAGATTGCCGGGCAATCGATGCATTATCGTAAATTCCTGATTTTCTCATGGATTCATCGATGCTCTTTTTCTCAGCTTGAAGAGCCGCAAGCTTGCTTCGATCCGGCGCGGTGCTGGTGGTCGTCACAACGGGCGTCGCCGGGGGAACTGCGGCGACCGGGGCCAGGGCCATTCCCGCACGATTCGAGAGTGACAAACCGCCACGGCCTAGCGATGCGTTCAAGCTGGCCACAACCGGGTCAGCGTTGAAACCAGAGGTGATGAGCTTGCTTGCCCGCTGGCGGCTACTTGGCTCCGCGCGTAAAGAGGCACGCGCATTCTTTTGAGCGATGCGAGCGCCAACGGCGGAAATTGCGGCATCGTAATGGCGCAGAGCGCCGTTCTTGTCGCCACGCGCCAAGCACGCGCGGGCCTGGGCCTCGTCGTCCGAATCATCGGCGGCGACATCGGGATGCAGGTCTCTCAACTGTTGAAGGCAGCTTTGCAACTTTTCGATCACGTCAGAAACCACGTCGGGTGCGGCGGCGGGCACGACCACTTGCCCCTCGTCATTTTCGGTCAAACTCGCCGGCACGGGTGCAGCTTTGGCGGCGGGCCTTCCAATGGGCCGGGCGGCGCTGGGCCGATTCCGTTGCTGTGCCTGATGCCGGACAACCGCATCGGCCATGATTTGCGGCGTGAGTTTGATTCCAAGCTCCGCCAAGGTCGTGCGCGGCAAACCGCCAGCGCTGGCCACGGGCGCGGAGGCGCTGGCCTGGGCGACAGGCGCAACGGGTGTCGGCGCGGAAATGAGCGTGACCGGGCGAGAGCCAGGCAGTTGCACTTCGCCAACGGGCAAGGTGGCGACGGGGGAAAAGCTTTCAGGGATTCTCAGAAAGCTACGGAGATTTTGACGGAGGAAATTTAAGTTCATGGTGGGATTTTTTTTTCGGTTAACTGGCGGTGGATTTGCCGTAGAGGATTTTCTTGGCCGTCTCAAAAAGTTCGGTCATGACGCGCCTCTCGGTTTTGCTGGCGCGAGCCAGCCGGGGGTTTTTGGAATTTTTTTTCATCTCTCTACTTAAGTCCACGGCGCGGAAACGAAAACGGGCAAAAAATCAGTTTTTCTCTTTTTCCACCTCTGAGCCGGGGTGCGCGGACGCGGAAATTTCGACAGGTCGGAAAGGATGCGCGGCCTTTTCCTCGGCAGAGGCTTTCGCATAAAGTGCTTCGCATTCTCTTTTGCAAGCTCGAAACAAATCAGCGACGAACTGCTTCAGTTCCACCTCCGCAATCGACGGATTCTCCGGGTTGACACGCGAGCGCAATTGAATGTGCGCTTGTAGCAACCGCCTCCGCAACGGCTCGGCAAGCTGGCAAATCGTCTCCCGCACTTCGTCGGCGCGGAAATATTCGCCCGTTTCGATTCCAGCCTTCGCCGCCAAAGCCTCGGTTTCCGCAACCTGGGCGACGGCGCGGGAATGACTGCTCAGCAATCGCTCAAGCTGGGCCACGTCGCCACGCGCCAAGGCGTCAAGATAGCTCGCGTGCGTTTCCCTTTCGGTTTGCCGGGCGCGTTCAATACGATCCGCCCATGTGTCGCCGCCGGTGGCCGGGGCGCGGGAAGGCATCGCCTCGCGCTCAGGCTTGGCCGTAGCGGGCTTTTCCCCACGTCGGGTTGATCGAGATCGAGACTCGCGATGCTTTCGACGCCACGCCAGATAGGACTCTGGCGACGAAAGGTCAGCGCCAGCTTTTGCATCAGCGGCAACGGTTCCCAGGCTGACGCCTGCCTCTTTTGCGATTGTGCGATATGACATAGTGTTCAGTGTTCAGCGTTCATGTTGATATTCAAAATCACGGAGCCGGGGCAACATAGCTTGTCGTTATAACCCCGGCCTTTTTAGGCCAAGAATGAAAGCTATCTGCCCCCCGGTGGGGGTGGCGTGCCACATGCTCATTATTCCGCCCTTTGACGGGATGGCGTGTTTGGTTGGTATCAGTATCATCCCCTAAAGGGGATATGATACTAACTGGTATCACAACCTTGGTATCAGGGTTTTGATACATGCTAGATCGCCTCCTGTTTAATCCATAGGCGCGTGCCCGGTGTTTGGGTAACAAGCCCGGCTTGAGTGAGTTCCCGGCGCTTTCGGTCAAATGTCGGCTTTGTGCAACCGATAGTCTCAGCGGCCTTTTGCCATTCGGAATAACTGATAGGTTTTGATACCAAGTCCAAAAGCTCTTCTTTGGTGCATGTCTCCGGCCTGCCACCTTGTTTTCTCAAGTCCGCCGGGTCGAGTTCCCGCGCCTCTTCCATAAGCGGGAAATTCCAGCGCATGACTTTGGGTGCCATCGGCGGACAATTCCGCAAGGTGGCTTCCAGGCTGGAACAATCCTTTTCGGTGTGTGCCGTCAGCGTCAAAATCGAATCGGCATCGCGCCCGGTGACACCCGAGCCGTTGATTCGGTCGATACTTTCCCGGCTCGCCTGATTGCCTTTTGAAAAGTGAGAGCCATAGGCCACGGCGGTATTGCACGCGGTTGTTATCCGGTCGAGAACGTCCGCGAGGCTCGAAAGCGTCCCGGTCGAGTTTTCGTCTTGGCCCACCATGAGCTTGTAAATCGGGTCGAGTATCACAAGACCGAATCCGGCATCTTTGAATCGTTCTGTGATTGCCTGCCCGAATAGATCGGCGGTTAAACGTGTTCCGCGTAGGTGGATTATCTGCAACGCGCCCGGCGCAAGCTCGATGCCTCTCTTTTGCTTGATGAGCGCAACGCGACGGTGAAAAAATGCCGGTTGAATCTCAAAGTTCACATAGAGAACGGCGCTTTGCGTGGTCGAGAATCCCCACCATTCCCGGCCACTGGCAACGGACAGGGCCAAGTCGATTAGTGACCACGTTTTTAAACCTTTAGAGGCTCCGCCCAAAACAAGTTTTGACCCTTGATGAAAAATTCCTTCCACGATGAAAGGCGGGTCTGGCGGCAATGCCTCCAGGACCAAGCCAGAAGCGTCTATAGGCTCCGGTAACATCGTGCGAAGGGATTCCGCGCGGGATGGCTCCGCATCGGCTCCAAGGGCCTTTAAACCGTCGTTTAAGCTCATAGTGCGTCCTCCAGGTCGAGATATAGAAGCTGCTGGCGTTGCTCGCTATTCTCCCGGCGCGGGCCGGGCAATCGCCACGGTTGCGACGGCTCGCTAAATTTCGAGTCGAGTCCAAGGGCGGCACTGTGCTGGGCAAGCTGCGTCATGTCCACATAACCAGGATGACGAAACCAAGCGTGCAAACTCCTATTCCCCGAATCGACAACGGCGGCAAGGTGCCAGTGGCAAGCTTCCCGTAGCCATCGAATCAACGCGCAAAACTCATCTTTGCTGGCGTATAGTTCGCCGTCTCCAATTTCGTCGGATTCGATGACGGTAAAATGGTGCTTTGCTACGCTTTCCCGACTCCGGCTATAGCTTCCCGGCTTGAAGGATGACGGCGCGATTCTCATGCCCGGCGCGGTGAAGTCTGCCGCTTCCCATTCGGCGCGGGTGCGAAAATAAACCGCGTGCTCAGGCTTCCCGGTTTGGTAAATATCCGGCGCGAGCCACAAGACGGCATCGGCGGGAAACAACCGCAAGAACATCTTCGCGTCGTCTAGGTCTTCATCGCATCGCGCGGGCGATGATTCCCATAAGTCCGCTCCCGTTAAAGGGAAATTTGCTTTGATCTTGGCGAGTAAATCGACCGGCTTAGGCGCGGGCCTGAGCCGGATGGCAAGGGCCGGGCCGGATGACGGCGGCCTGTCTTTACTGCCAGCCAAGGCGAAGATTGCTTTCGAGTCGCAACCGACAATGCACTCGTATCCGCCATCTGAGCCGATAAAGAGGTGCGCGGCTTTGCTGTCTCCTCCCTGTGAAGCGCAGGCCGGGCAGCGGGCAATCGTCTTGCCGTTGCGCTCGCGCACTTTTTCCAACTTGGATAGATCGAGGCTCATGGCCGGGCCTCCCGGCGCAATTCCCCCAGCAACTTTTTTGCCTCGCGGATTCTCAAACGAACAAGTTCCGGCGTAACGCCAAGACTTGCGGCAATCGTTTTCGCGTCGCGTCGATCTTGACCGAGAACGTATCGCACGGCGCAAACTTTTGGTGTGAGTTCATCCGCCAGAGCCCAATCATATAAAACCGCCGTTCGCCTCGACAATTCGAGCAACTCCGGCGAAACGGTTTGCTCCGGCTCCAAAGTCGGATGCAATTCGCATTCCTCGTAATGCCGCTTGCCCGCCTCGTCAAAAAAATAACCTACGCCATCCGGCATCGAGGCGACGCTTTTGATTTTCGAGTTGCAAGCCGGTTGCGTATCGGTTACGGTGTCGGTGGAGTCAGTCGAGAGAGCGCCACCTTGCCGGGTGGCGTTTTCGTTTCCGGCATTCAACGGGAACCGCCAGTCTCTAATTTTTCGAGAGCGGCGGCGATAGACTCCGGCCTGTAGCGGATGGATCGACCGATGCGGATGAACGGAAGTTTTCCGCCGTTGCGCCAATCAATTATCGTCCGAACAGAAGCGTTGCACATTTCGGCAACGTCTCTGTCGCGCAAGAGTCGCGTGATTCTGTCTTTAGATGTAAGAGCTTGCATAACCTGCGGGCAGTGGTATCTTCGCTCTAGTTATGTCCGCTTTAATGGGTCGAGACGCAAAAAGGTTTGAGCGATTCAAGTCGAGTCTGGGTTATGTCGCGCATCTCCTCGAAAAAAATCCGCGCACGATTCGGCGGTGGTGCGAGAGCGGACTAATTCCCGGTGCTTACCAGACAACCGGCGGGCAGTGGCGCGTGTTCGGCATGAGTCTGGCCATTGCCAGGGGCATTCAAACCAAGGCGCGGACTCTCGGCTTTTTTCCAAGATGCCGAAAGGCGAAACGGGGCAGGACTCGACTAAGTGACCTACGCGCCAAATTACGCGCCAAGCGTCCGCAAAAAACCGTCCATGATTTAGCGCGTGAGTTGATGCTTACCGGGGCAAAATTGCGTAAGCAGGAAGTGGAAGATGAAGCGAGATATCGAAAGCTTCTCCCCCCGGAAGTCTTTCACAATAAGCAGGGATTTACCGATGAAGAGAAAGCGGCCATAGAAGAGGCTCCCAGCGCACGGGTGCTAAAAGTCATTGCAGAAAAGCCTTTCCTCGCGGAGGTGACTATCGAATCGCGCAACCTCTCCATGATTCTGAAAAAAACGCCGATAACGCGGCGGTTGCTGGCCTCAAAACTCTGCATAGCCGAAATTACCTTGAAACGCCGGATGATCGAAAACGGCATCTCAATGAAGTGGATTCGAGAGAGGCTTTTCGATTGGCGTTAAGACGCTGCCACCAACGGCACCACGTTAGTTGCCATCTCTGGCGCGAGGGAAAACCACGCCTTGCCTTGCGATTCGGTCACAACTTTATCGTAATGCCGTTGG
>Ga0302320_10000504_pt1 | contig 93734 bp, 74 predicted proteins | sample Bog_T0_3_FD_202130 | JGI IMG/M metagenome (GOLD analysis project Ga0302320, IMG submission 202130) | Peat permafrost microbial communities from Stordalen Mire near Abisko, Sweden - Bog_T0_3 | ecosystem: Environmental > Terrestrial > Soil > Wetlands > Peat | place: Sweden: Abisko, Stordalen Mire... | reverse complement strand
CGGGTTCCCAAATCTGTATTGGCTTGCGAAAGATTGCCTTGCGCAGTCGCGTTTTGCCCCTGATCGGTCGCGAGGCCCGTGCTCATCGCCGTCACGAAACCGCCAGGCGCCAGGAAAAAATTTTGCACGTCCTGAGGGTTGTTAGCCAGGGCATTTGCGAGCGTCGTGCTGTTCGTTATGGAGAGCTGGCCTGAGGTGTCGGCAAAGCCGATTCCCAGGTCATTGAGGCTCTGGATCGACCCGGTAACCCCGGTCACGGCACCGAACGCCAGATTCTGCAAGGTCGATGCCCAGTCCGCGACCTGCAGGTTGCTGGTGAGCACCGAAGGCGTTACCGTACCGCCGGTTGTCGTGACCTTCGTGTCGTTGGTGACGTCGGTCTGGACCTGGTTAAAGGCTGTGATCATCGACTGGATCGCAGTCTGCATCGCCGCGGTGTTGCTTTGGATCTGGAGACTTTCCGCCGTCTTACTGTTGACGGTCACGCTGAACCCCGAAATGCCGGTCACCGAACTGTCGAGCGTGTTGCTCGCGCTCGTGAGCGGCGGCCCGTTGTTAATCGTAAATTGGGCATTCTGCCCATGGACAAACGCACCACCACCTGCCGTCGTGAGGCCCATCGCAGCTAGCAGGTTGCCGCTGGTGTCGGAGATACCCATTCCGATGTCGCCCGTGTCGTTGTTGACGATGCTGAACTGGTCAGCCGCCGAGTTGTACGACGCGGTCACTCCCGCGGTTGAACTGTTGATCTTACTCAGCAGCGTGGAGAGGGTATCTGTGTTGACGTTGTAGTTGATCGCGACGCCATTGATCGTAAGCGACCCGTTGCCCGACGAATCCAAGCCCGTCAACGGAAGCTTCAGGTCGGAGGAGGCTATAGGTGCGGACAACACGGCGGTTCCGAGCGTGGCCGAGCTCGAGACTAGGGACGACGCGTTGTTCGACAGCTTCATTACCGACAGGAAATTGCTCGTGTCATTATTGGCTCCGAGGAGCACCTCGGCACCGCTGCCGCTCGTGAGTGTTATGCCGTCGGTCTTATAATTGTAGCTGCCCGTGACATCACCACCCGTAGCCAAGGATATACTGTTGAAAACGTCCTGCAGCGATTCGGCCGTGGAAACGGAAATCTGCTTTCCATTTACGGTAAAAGTTCCTGCCGTGACAGGCGTTGCCACGTTCATATTTGCGATCGTGAGGCCCGAAACGACATTCGTAGCGCTGAGACCGTCACTCACACCCGCGAGTCCCTGCGTCGCGGCCTGTGTTGCGAGATTTTGAACCGAAAACGCATACGTGCCCAGGGCCGCACCGGCCGCGGAGGTCGACTGCCATGTTGAGTTCGAATTGCTCGATGTGACGGTGCGTTCAGTGAACAGGCCGCCGCTGCTCAGGTTATCCACCGAGGTCTGCAGGGCCGTCATGTCGGTCTGCAGCGAACTCAGCGCCGTTATCTGGCTGGTGTTTGTCGTCTGCTGCGTCTGGAGATTGGTTATCGGTATGCTATCCGCGGCAATCAGCTCAGATACTACGGTCTTCCAATCGAATGCCTGATTGGAGAGAAGGCCTGATACTTGGATGGTAGCCATGGTTTCGAGCTATGTAGAGATAACGGGTCGCCACCTCTATCGGCACCACGGGGGGAAAGTTTAGGCCGCGGAGGCGGATTTCGCCCAATTTCACAGGGGCTTCTCTACATGTTATTCAGAGGAAGATCCCATGGTCTGCCGCGGCGCAGACCGGACCGTGAAATTTTTATTATTGGTAAAATTCTAAATTATTGATCCACCCGGACCGATATCCTCCCTGTCGCAGATTTCAAATATTTCGACCGGGCCGCTTGGGGACCGATTACCCCTAAGCCGAGAGCGACACGGACGTCGCATTCAAGATCAAGGAAAGATAATACCATGTCACTAGTCATCAACACGAACTACTCGGCGACGATTGCTGCAAACAATCTCGCTTACTCGAACTCACAGCTGCAGAACTCCCTCAATTCACTTTCCAGCGGTTCGAAGCTTTACAGCTCGGCCGCGGATGCGGGCGGCACAGCGTCTGCGATGGCGGATAATTCGGCCGCGCTTAATGATGCTGCGCAGCTCCAGGGCAACGCGAACGCTCTGTCCACGCTGCAGACGCAGGATGGCGCCCTCCAGGTCGCCGGCGCAATCGTCACCCGCATGAGCCAGATCAATGCTCTGGCAACTGCTGCGAACGGTGGCACAGCCGTCACCGGCGGTGGATCCAGCTCCTATGCCTCAGAGTACACGGCACTCCAGACCGAGTTGGCGACCGCCGTCTCGCAAGGGGGCATGAGCGCACTCTCAGCCGTCGCGGCTGGCGGGGCCAACGCTACCTCTGACATCTCCGGCGCCCTGACCTCGATCGCTGCGGCCCGCGCTGTAAACGGTGGCTCGCAGAGTGTCGATGGCTTCCAGAACACGCTGCTCACGAATAACGAGACCAACATGCAGAACCAGTTCAGCACGGTCAGCGACGTGGATGTGGCACAGGCCTCCACACAGCTGGCGAAGTGGAATGTCCTGGTGCAGGCCGGCACGGCCATGCTCGCCCAGGCCAATCAGTCGTCCCAGCTCGCGCTCAAGCTCTTGGGCTAAGCGATCTGATTCGGTACGGACCTTGATTCACCCCGCGCGGCCGTCCTGAAAGGCGGCCGCGCCAAGGGTAGGATCAAGACATCGAACCGGTTCTGGACAGTCTGGTATCAACCTCTGTCCGCAGAAACAGCCCCGGCTTATACCGGGGCTGTTTTGCGTTGCGAGGGGTACATTCCCAATCCACCACGGGACCGATCCTGGCCAAATGCGGGCGCCCTCGGGACAAAGGCCTTTCCGCATCGGCCGCGGGAAACAACGCCGGGATTATCAAGAAATAGGCGGCATGAAGGGCCGTTGCTCCTAAGATGAACCAGGGTTCCTACAGCGGGCCTGCCGACGGGGAGCCAATGGTGCCCAAGTGGGCGGAGGGGGCTGGGGCAAAAACTGCCGCTCGATTTTGAAGATGAACGGGGAAGAAGCCGAACGCTCAGAAATCCATTTTTATGTTATGTATGATGTTGGAAGATAAAAGGTAGCGCGCCTAAATATTGATCTGGCTCAGAAACTGCAAGGGATACGGCGCATGTCACTTACCGTTAACGGCAGTGGGGTTCATGGACGCACCGTGACCCCATCGGGCGTTCCCCTGCCGCTGATCTCCATCTTCACAAGCGTAAAGAACGGCGCAAAGACCATTCGCCGCTGCATGGATAGCGTACTCGACTTGGACTACCCCAACATTGAGCACATCGTCCAAGACGGCGCCTCAACCGACGGAACGCTGGAGATACTACGGGACTATGAACTTAAGCATCCCGACAAGGTCAGGGTGGTCTCCGAACTCGATTCATGTGCCGAAGAGGGGTTCTTTAGGGCGCTCAGGCGTTGTAAGGGCAAATGGATCGGCTCCTGCCTGGCGGATGAAGCACTTCTGCCAGGAGCCGCCTCCTGGGCTGCGGAGGCGTTTCGGATCCATCCCTCAGCGGGAGCGGTCTACGGGGATCTCTACATCACGGACTCCGCCGGGAACATTCGGAGTGAATTCGAAGCGCCCCATCCTTTTTCGATCGAGAAATTCCTGCTCCACGAGGTGATTCCGCCTCTTGCATCGTCCTTCTTCCGTCTCGGTGCCCTAAAGGACATAAATCTCCGGACCTATGCATGGACGGAGGGTATGGGCGAGTTTGAGATGTGGGTTCGGCTGGGTCTCAGACATGAAGTTCAATATGTTCCCGGATTGGTCGCGACGCACGTCGTTCACCCAGGACAGCTGGGCGCGACCAAGGAGGCCCTTATCAAGGGGCTGGAGACACGTTGCGCATATTTCGCTAAGCTGTGTGGCAAATACATGGATCGCTTCGGCCCCCTTCAAGTGAGGTTCGTGGCCGGGCTCCATTTGTTCACCTCCCAGATCCTCCGGGACGGGGGCATGTACACGGATGCGGCGGATCTCCTGCTCAAGGGCATGGCCCTGCAGCCCAATGCCGAGCATTCAAAAAAAGTCATGCTTGGTTTCCTAGAACAGGGATCGCGGCTGGCTGCAGAAGGAAACCTTTTGGATGCGACCGCGTGCTGGGAGCCGCTCGAAAAACTGGGGGTAAAGGTTCCTAATCTGGAAGCTCTCAAGATTCAGGCAAGGTTCCGCGGGCTTGAGCCTTCGTCCGACTCCGCGCCCAGCGCTTTTGTAAAGGCCCCGGCAAGCATCGATCCCACACCGGCCTTGGTGTCCTGCTCGCCCAATTCAGGCATTCCGGCAGTTTCCGTAATCGTACTCTGCCACAACTATGCGAAATACCTGCGGGTTGCCGTGGAAAGCGTCCTGGCACAATCCTATAGGGATTTCGAACTGATCATTGTGGATGATGGAAGCAGCGATGATTCCCAAAAGATCGCGAAGGAGCTGGCTGACCAATATGGAAATGCCGTATCGATCCGGTTGTTCCGGCTAGAGGATGTCGGACCTGCAGCAGCCCGCAATTATGGCGTGGAGCAATCTCTTGGCCGCTATTTTCTCCCGCTGGATGCCGACGACAGGTTGTCTCCCGAATTTCTCGAATTAACGGTGCCTGTCTTGGAGGGGGAGCCCAACTTGGGTTACGCCTACACTGACTCCATCTATTTCGGCGACTCAAACTACTATTGTTTTCATCCCGAATACGATTTCACAAAACTGTGCTCAGCCAATTTTGTGGCCACTTCTTCGCTGGTTCGGCGGGACGCTTTCAATAAGGTGGACGGCTACGATCGCTCGAGTTGGGCGTACCATGAGGATTGGGATTTCTGGATCAAGCTGGGCGAGGCGGGGCGGCACGGCAGGCACGTGCCGAAAGGATTGTTCTATTATAACCACCATACCGGCTCATCCTTGAGCTTCTATGCCACACGCCTAGACAGCATCTTCCGGGCCCTTCGCATCAGCCAACACCCTAGGCTATACCCACCGACCACGGTCGAAGAGGCAAAGGCAACCCTTTCGGAGATGCCTTCAGGATGGAACGCCATGCCTCCCATGAAAGGTGTGGCGAAACTCCAGGAACTCCTGAACCAATTCCCGAACAACCGCCACCTTCTGTACTTCCTGGCCATCGCACAATTCCGTGACGGTTCTGCAGGAGATGCCGTGTCGACACTCAATACGCTGATCTCGACCTATCCGCAAGATACTCAAGCTCGGGAGACGCTGGAGCAATTTAGCATCGAAATACTTAGCAGGGATAAACCGGCAGTTACCGAGGTGGAACCTCCCGCACCCAAAGCTTTGGCCCAGAACCGATCCGCACCCGTTGCTGAGCCCAATGATCTCAGGAAACGAGCGTCCGATTCATTTGCCGAGAGACGATGGCTTGATTCCGTCCAGTCCTGCGCGCAGATCATCTCCAAATCCCCGGACGACGCAGAGATTCTTCATATCATGGCGCAGGCGTTGGTCCAGATGGGACTCAAGGAAGATGCGTTAAAGGTGGCCTCACACCTGACGAAACTGAAACCCAGTAATAAACAGTATTCAGAGTTGTTCGCCAACCTGGGAAGAACCGGCACTGCGGTAGCCCCTACCCCAGCCGCTAATCTCGCCTCTCCAAACTCGGGGAGGATCGTCGCGTTGATCTCGGCGTACAACGAGGGTGACGTGATCTACCACGTGATTGGGGACCTGATCGCAAACGGCGTCGAAGTGTACTTGCTGGACAACAATTCGACCGACAACACGATCTCAGAGGCCAGCAAGTGGCTAGGCAAGGGCCTGATCAAAGTGGAGCGTTTCCCGGAGGATGCAGGATATGCGGCCAGATGCGGCAGGGAGTATATCTGGAAAGAGGTCTTGCGGCGCAAGGAGGAGCTTGCGACCCAACTAGGAGCGGATTGGTACCTGCATGCCGACGCCGATGAATTTCGCGAATCTCCTTGGCCCGGAAAGACCCTGGCCGAGGCCATACGCGAGGTGGACCTCCTGGGATATAACGCCCTCAACTTCGCTCTCTTCAACTTCCGCCCGACCGACAACGCCTTTGTGCCGGGTTCCGATGTCCGACTACACCTGACTGCCTTTGAGCCCGGCGACTGGTTCGACTCGGTTCAGATCAAGGCTTGGAAAAACACCGACTGCCGGGTGGACCTTGTCAGCACGGGCGGGCACTCAGTCGCCTTCAACAATCGCAAGGTGTTTCCCGTTAATTTCATCCTGAGGCATTACCCGATCCGCAGCGAAGAACACGGCAAAGCAAAGGTGTTCAAGGACCGTATTCCGCGCTTTAACAAAGAGGAGCGTGCGGCCGGATGGCATGTGCAGTACAATGACTTTGCCAACGGCAAGAGCACCTTCTTGCACGATCGCTCGAAGCTGGTCGCGTACGACAGCAATGCGGCGCGAGCCGAACTCTTGGGTCGGAGCAGCTTGGACCTGCTGTTTCTTTCGTCCATGGCCAAAGATTCTTTCATTCACAGGGCTCCAGATCCCGACGCTTTGCTCGCCTGGATGGGACGAAGGCTGGGGATGACGGAGCCCCTTGCACCCGCTATCTTTAGCCAGGCCTCGCAGATCCACGATTCAATTTTGCCAACGCAGGCATTCGGCGAGAAGGAGCTCCCGCTCAAGGTTGACGAGTATCTCGCCGGCCTCCTGTTGGCCTTGAATCAGGTCAAGTCGGCCTATGCCCGGTTGCAGGGCAATTCCCGTATGGCGTTGGCCGCGCATACCTTGGAAAGGGTGCTGGAGCGCAGGCGCCCACCCAACCTCCGTGCCGATGCCATCGCGCGGCCGGCCGCGAGCGACACGCCCGCGGCGGCCGCATGAACCCATTTGTCACGCGCCGAAGAAGAGGAAAGGTTTCCTGAAGTTTCCGGGAAGCTAAAGGCGCGCCCAAGTACCCGGAAAAATGGAAAGTCGACCCACAGCAATGAGGAAAGCTGCACCGCGCGTGAACGCGGAGGCGTTGCGGCGCCTGGATAGGGCGCGGAAACTCAGGCAAGCCGGTCACCCGGAGCAGGCGTTGCAAGAGCTGGTCCATGTGACGCGGATAGCCCCATCTCTCGCCGAAGGGCATCACCAACTTGGAAATGTTCTCAAGAGTCTAGGGCGTTATCGTGAAGCCACGGTTTCACTTGGAAAAGCGCACCTGCTAGCGCCCAACAACGCAGTGATTCTTTTCAATCTAGGCGTGGCGTTGCTCAAGATTAAGGCCTATTCAGAGGCTGCAGAGTGCCTCGGGCATGCGGTCAAACTCGAGCCGGTACGTCCGGAAGGGCACAATATCCTCGGGAACGTGCTGAATCGCCTGGGGCGTTGCACTGAGGCTATCGCGTCGTTCGAGACCGCTTTGCGGTTACGGCCCGGTTACGCAGATCCCCTCGACAACCTAGGGCAAGCCCTATCCGCACAGGGTCGAGCAGAGGAAGCCATTTCACGCTACCGGGAAGCGCTGGCGCTCACCCCAAGTCCTTCGATCCACAGCAACCTCCTTTATTCCATGAATTTCATGGATCTCGACCCCGCAGTTGTTCGCGGAGAGCACGAGGGTTGGGGCAGCCTGTACGGCCGCGCGGCCCCAACATGCCGGCCCCGGCCGACGGCACGCCCGCTTTCCGGTCGCCGATTAAGGGTGGGATACGTCTCGCCCGATTTCATCGACCATCCGGTTGCATTCTTCGTTGCCCCGGTCCTAGCGAACCACGACCGAACAAGGGTGGAGGTGTTTTGCTATTCGAGCGCCGCGATTCCGGATGGCGTGACGCAGAGACTGCGCGCGCTAACGGAGCACTGGCGCGACATCGCTAGGCTTAGCGACGACGATGCGGCGGCGATGATCGCAAAGGACGAGGTTGACGTGCTGGTGGATCTTTCAGGCCATACGGGGGACAACCGTCTTATGCTATTTGCCCGAAAGCCTGCGCCCGTCCAGGTGACGTGGATAGGGTATCCCAACACGACCGGACTTAAGGCGATGGACTATCGCCTGACAGATGCCCAGAGCGATCCGCCCGGAATGACCGATGCCAATTACATTGAAAAGCTTGTTCGTCTTCCGGATACCTTTTTGTGTTACGAGCCAAGCCCAAATAGTCCCATCGTGGGCCCACTTCCGGCTGCGAAAACAGGGGCGGTGGCGTTCGGTTGCTTCAACAATTTCGCCAAGGTCCGCCCCGAGATGATAGGCCTTTGGGCCCGAATCTTGATCGAGATACCCGGATCGACCCTGCTCCTGAAGTCCAGCGGCTTTGCCGATCTCCAAACGTGCACCCTGGTTGCTCGCCGATTTGAAGCGGAAGGGGTGGAGCCTGGCAGAATTCTGTTCGACGGCTTGAAGCGGCCGCTAACAGAGCATCTCGAACTCTATAACCGCGTGGATATTGCGTTAGACACGTACCCCTATAATGGGACGACCACGACCTGCGAAGCGATCTGGATGGGAGTGCCCGTCGTCACGTTGGCCGGCAGGACGCACGCGTCCCGTGTTGGGGCAAGTCTTCTTGCACAGGTAGGGCTAGGGTCCAGCGTTTCTTCTAGTGCCGCCGAGTACGGCGAAGTGTGCAAGCGTTTGGCCGCTGATGTTCCGCACCTAGTGACCCTGCGCTCTGAGCTGCGCGAAAGGATGCTCAAAAGCCCTTTGTGCAACGCCGCTCAGTTCGTTCGCCGACTCGAGGAGTCTTACACGGCGATATTCGAAACCGCCGCGAACCAAATGGCCTTTACCGATCAATGAACCTCCAACAAATTCTGGCTGCAACCGCATACCCCACGGACAAATCCCAGGGTTATCTGGACAATTATGAGGGGTTTTTTGGGTCGCTCTGCGACAAGGAAGTAAAACTGCTCGAACTGGGTATCAACTACGGCGGATCACTGCTGCTGTGGAGGGACTATTTCCCAAAGGGCACCTGTGCGGGCCTCGACCTAACACCGGTCACCCTTGATGATCCCACCGGGAGGATACGCGTGTACCAGGGAATGCAGCAGGACACCGCTCTTCTTGACCGCATAGCACGGGAGGTCGCCCCCAACGGCTTCGATGTCATCATAGACGATTGCTCCCATGTGGGATACCTCACGGCGATAACCTATGCTCATTTGTTCGACAAACATCTCAAATCGGGCGGCATCTATTGCATAGAGGACTGGGGCTGCGGATACTGGGACTCCTGGGCGGATGGGAAGGCGTACCAAGAGACCGTTTACGACATGAAACAGCACCGCTTCATCAGCCATGACTACGGCATGGTGGGATTCATAAAGACGCTGGTCGATGAATGCGGCATGGACGACGCTACAAAGCCCGGCCGGGGAACGCCGCCCCCTACTCGATCGAAGATCAAAAAGCTTCAGATTTCGGGCGGCCAGGTGTTCATCGTAAAGGCCTGACTCAACCTGGATGTTGATGGGCCGACCCCTGAGTAGGGCTCGGAACGGGTGAGCGAATCGTAAGTATAGCCTTACAAGCGTGAGCTTAGTGTCTCTGGCGCCTGCGCAAGTTCGCCGAGCCCGGTGTCGACTGTCCAGGCGCTTTGGAAACCCAAGATACGCTTTGCGGCGCTAGGATCGCCGAGGGAATACCGAATATCTCCTATCCTTTCGGGAGCGTGCTCCGCGCGTCCCGAACCGCCAAAATGTCTGGAAAGTGAACCGATGAGCTCCAACAGCGAGGTCCCTCGGCCCGAGCATATGTTTAAGACCGATGACGGGAGCGTTGGGAGCGTTGCCGCGAGAAGGTTCGCCCGGGCGACGTCGTGAACCGAAATGAAATCTCGGCTCTGGTCTCCGTCCCCGAAGATGGTGGCGCTCCTGCCCTCCATGAAACACTGGCTGAAAGCTGTGATGACCCCGCAATACTGCGAACCCGGGTCCTGCCTCGGGCCGTACACGTTAAAGTATCTAAGGCAGACCGCTGTGAGGGGGTATGTCCTCGCGTAACCCAGCAGGAGATCCTCCGAGGATAACTTCGCGGCCCCGTAGGGGCTCAAGGGAACGCAGGATGCCGCAGCCTCGTTTAGGGCCTGTTTGGTTGACTCCCCGTAGACAGCCGCCGATGACGAGAAAACGACGCGGCCGACGCCGTGCCTACGTGCACCATCGGCAACCACGTGGGTTGCCTGGAGATTCAGCCGAAAGTTGAGCGTGGGATTTGCGATGCTCTCCTGGACACTCACAAGCCCAGCCAGATGAATGATGGCCGAGGGTGCGAACTGGGCGATGATTTCGTCAAAAACTTCGGGCTCCGAAACGTCCGCCTCGCGCAACATGAATTCCGGGTGGGACAGGCAGGACCAAAGGTTTTCCACCCTTCCCGTTCGAAAGTTGTCCACTCCGCACACCACGTGTCCCGCGGTGAGCAACAAATCGCACGTGTGGCTGCCGATGAAGCCAGCTGCTCCGGTGACAAGTACCCTGGATTGTTTCGTCATCGTCCGTTGGATCGGCCCGTCAGCCAGGATTTGAGGAGGCTTCTACCATCTCGGCGGTGGCGCCGCACAGGCGGCGAAGCTTGTCGAGCGTAGCTCCGTCGTTGGGCTTAATCGCGAGGAGCTTCCTATAGTAGTTTGACGCCTCGGAGGTCTGCTTTGCCGCCGCGGCTAGGTCTCCTAGGTCGGCAAGGTAATCCGCGTTGAGCGGGTCGATCCTATGAAGTTTTTGCAACGACTCTCCCACGAGCGACATGCGGCCCGCATGAAAGGCTGCAACGGACAGCAGCCTGAGCGCCGCAATGTTGTCCCGGTTGATGACCAAAACCCGGGAGGCCAGCCAGACGGCCTCCTGATAGCGCTTTTGCTGGATGTACTGTTGGACGAGCTCGAGAGTCTCCACGTAGGCAATGGTCCGTGGATCGAGCAGAAGGAATAAGTCCTGGAGGTCCGTGGAGCTCAAAAAGCGCCACATGTTGAATAACCCGTGGAAGCCAAAGGGTAACACAGGCTCCTTGGGAGCAATGCGTTCGAACGCGAATTGATCCGCAACGGATTCCGGCGCGAAGCGGATGCCATGGCGTGCTTCGAGGGCCGGACGCCCTATCCGGCATATCACGTCGTCCTCATTGAGAATACTGCTCCTTACGCCCAGGGATTTGACCGCGTCGAGTAGTCTCTTTGAGCGTAGGGAAAAGCCCCCGTTTCCCACGTTGCACCCGTCCTTATGCCACCATTTGGCCCCGATGTAATCGTAGTCGAGGAATCCGTCGCTCCACGCGCCGGCATTGACCACGTAGCCGTCCCATTGGATCACGAGCGCATAGTCGGAGGACACAAATTGCCCGAGGTGATTCAGCATGAAATGCGAATACGCCTCGCGGGAGGCGAGCCTCGAAATTGGGATCACGTCTATGCCCGGGGTGACCGTCTTTGGGGATTCGTCAGTCAGCAGGACTGCCCGCGCAAAGGTGCACTGGTCCATGCTACGGCGCATGGCAATGACCGCCGCGGTCGGGTTAACACAATCGACACAGACCAGGGAGACTCGTGGCAGTGAAAGCATCAGGCGGTCGCAAGCGAAGGGGCTGGGGTGAGGCTCCGGATCGCAGGCGGGTTTGCCTCGCCGTAATACTGCCAGTTCGACCGCAGCACCGGAGTGAATCTCACCTCGGATCGGAGGATGAACATTTTGTCGTTAGGCAGGCCGAGTTGGTCCACCAGGTTTGAGAAGCAGCTGTCGATCAGCAGGAGGAATTTCGCGCGTTCAAGGATGAGGAGCCAGTCGAAGATGCACTCGGTCTGCTCGGTTATTTCGATGACCTGGTGGCCAGCATACTGTGGGGGGATCTTGGCCTCAGCTTTGGCATCGGATCCATGGCGGTGCACGACGATGTAGTCGTCCTTTCTCACCAGCCGATTGAAGAGGGATTGTTCGCGCTCGGCGTGGCGCCGGATTGAGAGATTCCATTTTTCCCTGAAGGGGACTCCGGCAGCAGCATATTTGTACTCGTCGAATTTCAGGCTCGCGAAGAACGCCGGGTGCTCCGACGGCGTATTGGTAAAGAAGCTGTAGAGCGTTACCACGTGCTCGCAGCCCATCGCCCTCAACAGCCGTTTGGGGTCGTTCAGAAAACCGTCCGCGGTGGGTTTGAACGGAAACGGAATGAAGCGGACATAGGGAACGGCATGGCAAAACGAGCTCAGGAAACGTCCGTCGATCGGCCAATAGACCTCGATGCCGCGGTCGTGGTACCACTTCGCTATCGGCAGCGCTATGATGATGTCGCCGATTCCCCGCGACTGGATCAGGCCGAGCTTTTTTGACATGTGGAGGTGGGAAGTGCCGATGGTGAAAAGGGGCACAGACGATAAGGCCTGGGCTAGGCTGCAATTGAGCAAAGAACATACCAACCGGTATCATGGCTATGAAACCCATTGTACTAAAGATGTTTACATATCTCTCAAGACGCGCTTCCCGCCGATTCAAAGACGGTTTCGAATTCAAAGAAAAAAATGCCTAGCGCGCGTTGGGACATCCGTGTCCGGACGGGCTCATCCTATTTCCTACCCAGGGGCACTCTCGTTTGGGATTGGCTCATCAGGTCAGCCCGGCCTGATTTGGCGACGTAGACGCCCACGAGGCTGAGGCCCCCGAAGAAAACGGCGCGCGGCGCCAATCCGAAGCAAGGAGCCAACCTTCACAAGACCGAGGGCATTGTCGGCTACGTACTGCCGAACAGCGAAAAATCGCGCACGGCAGAGCCCTTCGGACTCATCCGATTGTGGAAGCATCGTCACTTAAGCCGATAAACTTGAGCGCAAATCGGTCGATATTGCCGAGCCACATAGTCCCTCGCCAAACGGATACGAACCCGGGGTCGTTTTATAGCTAAAGGTGCACGGGCTACTGCCGATACTCTCTCCCATAGTCTTGTTGAACGCGCCTCGAGCCAGCGCGGCCAAGAGTATTGTATACCATTCTTGATGAATTCACTCGTTCTGACGCCCATCGACCAAGAGATCCGCCGGCGCATCGACGCGTGTCCAAAGCTCGCCTCGCTCCAGTGCAACAATCGAGCTCTCAGCGCCTTGGTTAAATCGGAGCTGAGCGTGACCTCGCAGATTGCCGAGATCATCCGGCGGGACCCATCCCTTTCGGCTCGCCTGCTGAGAATGGTCAACTCGGTCTATTTTGGCCTATCGGCCCGCGTTAACAATATCGAGGAGGCCGTGTTCTTCCTGGGGCTGCGCCAGATCCGGGAGCTCTCGCTGGCAACGCCCGTCATCGAGGAGCTTGAGGGAATGCAAAACAATACGCCGGAACCTCTTCCGTGGAGGGAACTCTGGGCGCACAGCATCGGGACTGCCGTGCTGACCCGCGAGATATTGAGAGCCACCTCCACGTCAATCGATGACGAAACCGATTACCTGGCGGGCCTTCTCCACAACGTCGGCAAGGTTGTCATGGCTTCAGCGTTCCCCGAAGAACTCCTGGAGGTGACACGCACTCCCCACGCAACGTCCCACGAGGTCTGCGAGCATGAGCGCCGATTGATCGGCTGGGATCACGGAAAGATCGGCGCCTACTACCTCGAACGCCACCAGCTGTCCGAGGAAATCACCCTGGCGGTCAAGTTTCACAACGATCCGGACCAGGCACCCCGCCAGCGGCTCTTTGCCGCCGCGGTCCAAGTGGCGGACAATCTCGTGCGCCACGCTGGAATCTCGGGCGGCTTCGAGATTATCGATCCAATCAAGGTTGACTCCTGGATGGAGCTCGAGGGGTGGAAGATCCTTTACTCGGCTGACGGCGAGGAATCGTCGCTCGCACGGGCACACATCGCCAACGCGCTGCAGCAGCTGCCGGCGATGCTGAGCGGCCTCCTGTAGGCCGCTTTACAGATTTGGGTTTTGCGGTTTTTACGAACGGGACCGCACCCAGCTTAAGTCGCAGGTCCCTGCGCCGATGTGCATAGGTGAATGTCTGTCGTGAGCTGCGAAATTATCGCGGGAGCCCAAATGGTCCCGCTTCCTGACGCTTTGCTTGGCGCTTCCGCCGGGAGCACAGCGCTCGTCTATTGCCGTGACTGGCAGGGGCGCGTTCTCGCTGCGAACCATGCTTTTGCGCGTAAGTTCGGCTGCAATTCGTCAGAATTGCCGGGAAAGCCTGTTGCATCCTTTGTGCACCAGGACGATGCCCGCGCCATAGCGCTTTGCGACGCGGAGCTCAGGCAGGCCCCGCACCGCACCACCCGGGATACCCGGTGGCTGACCCCCCAGGGCTGGCGCTGGATCGCCTGGGAGGAATTCACGCTGATCGACGACCAAGGCAATGCCATCGGCGCTCGCGCCATGGGACATGATATCACCCGCCAGCGCGTCGCCGAGGAACAGTTCTACAAGCTGTCGTGCGCCGTGGAGCAATCACCTGTGGCGATGGTGATCACGGACGCCGAGGGCCAGGTGCAATACGTCAACGCCAAGTTCACCGAGGCTACAGGCCACACGCTGGAGCATATCCTGGACAGCAATATCGCCGTACTAAGGGAGGGCCATCCAAACGAGGCCTCATTCAAGCAGTTTTGGGACACCGTGCGCAGCGGGCGCGAGTGGAGGGGCGAACTCTCCAGGGAGCGCCCAGACGGCAAGCGCGTGCGCGAGTCGGTGCAGGTATCCTGCCTTCGAAACGCGGCCGGGGAGATCACCAACCTGCTTAGCCTGCGGGAGGATGTCACCGAGCGAAGGGCGCTCGAGGACCAGCTCAGGCAGGCACAGAAGATGGAGAGCCTCGGCACGCTGGCCGGTGGCATAGCCCATGACTTCAATAACCTGATTGCTGTCATCAATGGATTCGCGGAGCTGCTGCTCCTAAAGCCTGGCGATCAGCCCACCGTGCAGAAGTGCGTGCGCGAGATCAGGAGGGCCAGTGAACGGGCCAGTGGCCTGGTCAGGCAGATTCTAACGTTCAGCCGAAAGGCTGAGGTGCGCTTCGCGCCACTCGACATCAATCAGCTGTGTCGCGACCTGGTGGCGCTGCTGGCGGCGACATTCCCACGCAACGTCACCTTCAATTTCGCCCTCGAGGAGGCGCTGCCGCCGTTGATGGCCGACCAGAATCAGCTCCAGCAGGTCGTGCTGAACCTTTGCGTCAACGCGCGCGATGCCATGCCATCGGGGGGTGCCATCACTCTGACAACGTCACGTGTTGAGGGTGATGCCGTCCCGGCGGCGCTCTCCCGCAGTCGAGCCTACGCGTGCCTCGCCGTAGGCGATACCGGCTCAGGGATGACGCCGGAGGTTCGAGCGCGGATTTTCGAGCCCTTCTACACGACAAAGTCGGCCGAACACGGCACAGGACTAGGACTAGCCGTGGTCTACGGGATTGTCGCCAGCCATGAAGGGACGATCGATGTCGATACTGCGCCCGGCGCAGGAAGCACGTTCAATATCTATCTGCCCCTCGCGGATGAGGCGTCCGTCGCGCAGGTCATCGCCAAGTCCGCCGATTTCCCCGGCGGAGAGGAAACGTTGTTGATCGTCGACGACGAAGCCCCGCTCAGGCTGCTGCTCGAGGCCTCGCTCAGCAGCAAGGGCTACCATGTCCTCACAGCTGCGGACGGCCCCATGGCGATCGTGAGGATCAAGGACGCCTCCCAGAAAATTGACGGGATCGTGCTCGACCTGAATCTTCCCGGGTTCAAGGGCCCCGAGGTGCTGCGCACGATCAAGGCATCCCGACCCGACCTAAAGGTGATTTTGCTCTCAGGCGAGCTCACCCCCACCTTGCGCTCCGAGTTTGACTGGATCTGCCAGAAACAATTCGTGCGCAAGCCCTACACCGTCGAGCAGATTGGCCGGAAGCTCCGCGACCTAATTGAGGAGGGCAAATTGGCGACCTAATCCGTCACCCAAATGCCACTCGCACATGAGAGAGTCCCATCATAATAGCCCCAAGGCGCATCTGGCGATGCTCTTACGGCAGCGCTATTGCCGATGGGCGCAAAGCGTCGCGCTGTTCCCTTGGACCGCCTCCAGGAAAGCGGATCCCGGTGCCCCGGGAAATCACGGGCGCGGCATCTACCTTGTGGTATTCCTGATACCCGCGACCGCCCTCTGCATTCCCTCCGCGCCCCCGTCAAGCTATGAACCCCCGAGATCGAGGCCTTACCTGCTCGTCGCCGGCGCTCCCACGCTCCGCTTCCGGGAGGCCATTGTACCCCAGCCCGACTTGAGCACCCACCCACCGGCAGGCGCTCCCCCCATCCCCCAAAACAGGGAGTTCTCTTCCGCGACTGCCGCCCCCCGGGCGACTGCCGCTCCCACTTCATCTGCGGCCATCTCTTCGGCAACCGCGGCCCCGCCCGCTGGGGGGACGAAGACCGCACCTGCGCCGGATACGAACCCGCCCCCCTCACCAATAATCCCCGACGACTCCAAGCCCAAGGTGCGTCCGGAGGATTTCCTTCCCTACTTCCAGTTCCCAGGTTCCAAGCCGAATCCCGAGGACGTGACCTCTGTTCCCGAACCCCCTAAACCCGGAATGCAGACCCCGAGCACCGCAGCCTATCACCAGCAATGAAGCTCAGGCTCATGTTTCAGGGCAGATCCATCGGACTGGCCCTCCTTGTTGCCCTGGGGTGCACCCAGAACTCGGTCCGCGCCGCGGTTGCGGGGCAGGACGCCGCCGTGCCACAGCCCTCAAAGGCGTTGGCGGTCGTCATCGCTGCAGACAAGGCTTCCGAAGCAAAGGGCCTCCTGGCGCTCGGCAACAGCCTTACGGAGAGGTCGGATTTTGCCGCAGCCGAGATTGCCTATCGGCAAATACTCAACTCCGGCGATTCCCGTTCATCGGACAATAAGGATGCTCTCGTGGGCATTGCTCGCATGTACCGGCGGGCGGGCTCCTTCACGAAGGCCGCCGCGATCAACGAGAAATTCCTGAAGGAGTTCCCTGATGACACCCGGGTGCCCGACGTCCTTTTGGAGCAAGGAAGGGTCCTTCGCTCGATGGGCGCCTACAAGATGGCCATCAACCGCTTCTACAGCGTCATAGATTCGACCCTCAAGCTGCAGGTCGACAACTTTGACCATTACCAGCTTCTCGCCAAGACGGCCCAGTTCGAGATCGCTGAGACTCATTTTGCGTCGGGCGATTTCGTCGAGGCTGGAAAATTCTTCGCGAGGCTGCGTTTGCTCGACCTGGCGCCCGCCGACCGAGCAAGGGCACACTTCAAGTCGGCATACTCCCTCCAACTCGCCGGGGACCTTGAAGCGGCCGTCACCACGCTGCGTGCCTACCTTGAGCAGTGGCCCCAGGATGAGAACGTCCCCGAGGCTCGCTACCTGCTGGCGACCACCCTGCTCCAGTTGAAGCGCTCGGACGAGTCCCTCGCCGCCACCCTTACGCTGCTTCGCGGCCAGGAGTTGAATTCTGCCGCTGATCCGAAGCAATGGACGTTTTGGCAACGCCGGACGGGCAACCAGCTTGCCAACGAGTTCTTCCAGAACGGCGACACGGCCAATGCACTCGCGATCTACCGAGGGCTGGCGGCAATCTCATCGGACCCCACTTGGAAGCTTCCCGCAACCTACCAGATTGGCCTCTGCTACGAGAGGCTCCGCCGACTCGACCTCGCCCGCGATGCCTACCAGTCCATCCTCACCGCTATGGCCGAACCCACACCGGCCAAGGCGGGCGCGCCTGCGCCTTCCGCCTCGGCCGACATGAATGAGCTCGCGCGGATGGCCAGCTGGCGTATGGAACATCTGGAGTGGAATGACCGGACTGAGCTTGAACTCACGAAGTTCTTCTCCACCGGCTCCCTGCCTGGAACAACAATTACAAAGCCCGCCGATCAAAATGACACCCATGGAAGCACTGCAGCAGCATCAGGAGCTGTGCAATGAGCTACACGAGCTGACCCTCGAGGAGAATCGATTCCTCCAGCAATTTCGGCGCGCCCCAGATGCCGCCCTTCTTGACCGGAAGCGCGCCATGATAGCCCGGCTGGATGATACCCTGGCGGCGTTAAGGAGCGCATCGCGCGAAGGCACAAGCGGCACCGAGTTTCGGCAGGCCGTCGAGAAGACGCGTTCGCGCATCCTTCAGATCCTCCAACTGGACAAGGAGAACGAGCAGCTTCTCCTGCGGTTCAGCCTGACCGGGAACCGCGCCCCTGCAGCCCCCGCGCCGGCCCCATCGGTGCTGCAGAGCATCTACCAGCGCCACCGTTAGCGGAGCGGTCCTAGCAGGCCTGTTGATAGGGTCGTTTCCCGTAGGGACATTGCATTGGAACAAGCTCTGTTTCATGCGTTAAGGAAAGATTCGGTTGTTTGGGCAAAAAGGAACCCATCTTAGGGCACCTATTAAGGGATTATAGGAGTGGATCGGCTAATCCCTTGACCCTGAGCAATCAGCCCTATGCGCAAAAGTTCCTAGAAAATGGGCCGATAAGGAAATAATGCCTCAGGACTCATCCGGATCGCCTTTCGGCTATCGCCTTTCACCAGATGAGCTGGTGCGTGTTCTTCGTTTTCTGCCGTCAGCCCCGAGGATCCTGCCCAAGCTGAAAGGTTTATTGAGCGACGGTAACTCCTCCATGGTGGAGGTGGTTTCACTCATCCGGCTCGATCCTGGGATCGCGGCGCGGGTGCTTCAGATCGGCAACAGCGCCTACTACAGCCAGGGTCTTCGCTGCTACACGGTTGATGAAGCCGTTAACCGGGTCGGATATGACCAGGTCTATGAGCTTGTCTCCAATGCCGTGGCTTCCCAGGTGCTCGTACGGCCTCTCGTCGCATACGGCATAGAGGCCGATGAGCTCTGGAGGCGGAGCGTAGCCTGCGCCCTTGGCGCTGAACTCATGGCTGAGCGGGTTGAAATCAGCAGGGACATCGCCTACACGGTCGGTCTCCTTCACGGTGTCGGCATGGTTGCGATCGACGAATGGGTATACCGGCAGCAGCTCGGTATGTTTTTTTCTGGCAGCGATCTCCCGCTTGAGACCTGTGAAGCCGAACGCGCCACACTGGGTTTCCACAACGCCGAGGCGGGAGCAGCGCTCCTACGGCTCTGGGAGTTCCCGCCCGTCATGTCCGAGCCCGTGCGCTGGCAATACCTGCCGCACGGCACCGGCGCCCATTTCCAGCTGTCCGGAGTCCTCCACATCGCCAAATGGCTGCGCGATGCCGCCTGCAGCGAGGGAGACCTCCCCAAGTTCCCGGAGGCCCTGCTTATGCGCGCCTTCAAAGTGTCCCGGGGGCAGCTCGAGAAGATGGCCGACGAAGTCCGACTCCTCCTTAAAGACGTGAGCTCGCTCCTCGATTCCAGTCTCCCCGACAAGTCGTGCCTTACCTTTCCAAATGGCGAGCGAGAGATAACAAGCCACGCCGTTACCCGCAGTTTCATCGATCGCTACGTCTGATCCAGGCAAGGTCCCCGGGGGGCTTAGGAATGGGATATGCCCTTCCAGCCCAACCACCGGCGCGGCAAGTACTCTTGCCCTACCTCGATCCCGGCGAATCCAGCGGAACGATCCGTGCGGCCTTGATGTAATCAAGGCTTGGAAACTGCTTCCCGAGATACGCATCCCCCTGCGAAAGGATGAGGTCCTGATCGGGAGCCTCGCCGTACCCGGAGAAGAGATTGTCCACATTTTCCATCCCCTTCACGACACGGCCGATCGGGACAAATCCCGCGCCGTCAAGGTTGCGGTTGTTGGCGAGGTTGATGAACATCTGGGTCGTCCTCGAGTTGGGATCCGAGGTCATGGCAAACACGAGGGATCCCCGTGTGTTGCTGTTTCCCGGCTTCAACGGGTCGTCCTTTATCGGAGCATTCCAGACGTTGGAAAGGGCCGGTTTCCCGGATAGGCCGAACTGAACGACAAACCCTGGGACAACCCTGAAGAAGCGGGCCCCATCAAGAAACCCGGCCTCGATCATGCTGTAGAAACGGTCGGCCCCTATCGGCGCAAAGGCCCTCGTGACATCGATCGTGACGGGGCCCCGGGAGGTATCCAGTTGCACTCTAAAGGCCTCAGGCGCCCTTACGTTCGGCGGGCCGGGATTGTCCGCCCTGCACGAGGACTGGAGTAGCGCCAGGGAAAACAAGACGGGAAGCAGGTGGGTCGATTTCAAAGGCTTTTTCGGATTGGAGGGGAGCGGCGAGGGTGCGATTTAGGCGTGGCCTTGTCGATTCTTGGATGCGGATGCCTTATGCTGCCCTAGATCGCGGGCTGCGCCGCGAAATGTCGCGCTTCGGGCTGCACCCGGCACTCTTCGCCAAGGCGGTGGCCCTCGACCCCGTGAACCCCCGGGCCCGCTCCCTCTAAGCTTAGCCTGATGATGCACCGCCGCTTCGCCGAGGCTGAGGTGGAATACCCAAAGGTGGTCGAATTGAACCCAGCAGCTCCGTGGGCACACTCAGGCTCGGGATTGTGCTACCTCTTGGAAGGGAGGTTTGAGGAGGCAGTCAAGGAAGCCCGCCAGGACTCCGCGGTGTGGGCACAGCTCCTCGTCCAATCGCTGGCCCGTTTGGGCAGAAACAGATGCCGGAATCTAACGTAGCCCTTTCCACCCAGATCAGGGACTTTGCGGACGTTTCCGCCTACCAAATCGCCGAGGTCTACGCTTATCGGGGAGACCCAGGGAACACCTTCAACTGGCTGGAGCGCGCGTACCGGCAGCGCGACGGCGGCCTGACCAGTATCCGCGTTGATCCCCTGTTTGCCCCCGTCAATTCGGATCCGAGATGGGGAGCTTTCATGAAGAAACTCGGTCTGGACGGGGCGCTGCCGCAATAAGGCGACCCGGCGGACATTGTACGCCCCTGTAGTGAAGGCCCGCGGACTGTTAAAATATAACATGCGTTATATTAATATCTTAACCAATGACGGGATGGACGGGACTCGAACCCGTGATTTTCGATATTCCCACTACTCTGAAGAATCTCCAAATGGCCCGTTTGCTGGTCAGCTGCTGGTCACATTTTCGCCGCTCGTTTGTATTCGCTATGGAATAGGGCCTGATTGATTCGCAGTGTCTGAAACTTGAACGCCGCGGGCATCGAACCTTTTCCTTGGTGCGTTTCAGGGGATCGCCCTCGGTTAACTCAAACAGCCAGAAGTAATAGCCTCTTGTTGTTTGGGAAAAACATTTTAAGTTGAATTATGTTATATCTTTTCTTGCTTTGTTAAACATCTTGTTTATTTTTCACGAGATAGATCAATTATGGCTTCAGGTATTCCACAACAATCAATCAAGCGGCTTGCCTCCCTTCCCAGAGGCGCGCCGCTCGATGTTGCAAGCCTACAGGCCATAGGGGTCTCACCTTCCCTTGCGTCGCACTACGTCCGCGCAGGCTGGCTCACAAGGCTCGGCCGGGGTTCCTTCATGTTTCCTGGTGATCGGCTGGATCCTGCGGCCTCGATCAAAACCCTATCTGGCCACCTCCCAGGACTGCATGTTGGCGGAAAGACAGCATTGGCCTGGCGGGGTATTCGCCACAATGTGGGTCCTAGCGAACTCTTGGTTCTCTGGGGGGAAAAAGTCGCCGGCTTACCCGAGTGGTTCACGAAAAGGTTTCCCGCTCGCTATATCTCTCGCCGATTATTTGACACCACATTGCCCGTCGACTTTGGGCTGCAGACGCTCCCAGAAACGCCAAATGGACCCTCGGTCTCAGTGCCGGAGCGAGCTCTACTCGAATTGCTCTCAGACGTCGGCGTCACACAAGGACTCGAGGAGGCTCGCAACATCATGGAGAGTGTTCGTTCGCTCCGGGGCGAGACGCTGGACACCCTGCTCACTCATTGCCCACGGGTAAAAGTGGTCCGACTTTGTCTGAACTTAGCCGACCAGCTGGGTCTTAGCTGGGCCGCAGAAGCCCGAAAGAGCTCGGGCCCGCGCGGCCGAGGGCGGTGGATCCGCAAGATGCCCGATGGAAGCACCCTTATCCTCAAACCGTAATGGACAAAATCTACGTTGATACTGTCCGACTGCTGCTCGACGTCGTACCCGATGTCTTCGTCTCGGGACGATTGGCGATGAAAGGGGGAACGGCACTAAACCTATTCGTGCAAGACATGCCACGATTGTCGGTCGACATAGACGTTGTCTTCGTTCCCTACCAAACACCACGGGAAGTTGCACTGGCCGAAATCGCGGCCGAACTATCCGCAATTCAGGGCCGGCTAAAAAATCGCGGCTCTATGGCGGAGATCGCCGTCAACAAAACGGGCAACGAATCGAAAATCTTCGCGCGTCGCGATCGCATCGGAGTGAAGATCGAAATCAATCACGTGTTTCGCGGCACGCTGCTGCCTGTGGAAATTCGAGCACTGTCAAAGGAAGCCTCCAATATCTTCACTACGGCAATCTCTGCGCCGATGCTCGCGGTCCCCGAGCTCTATGGAAGCAAGTTGGTTGCCGCCATGGATCGCCAACATCCGCGGGATCTCTTCGACGTTCACCATATGTTCATTGGATCGGGCCTCACCCCAGAAATCGTCGAGTGCTTTGTCAGCTATCTCGCCGGGCACAACCGCCCCGTACATGAGGTGTTATACTCCAACGACATCGACTTGACGCGTCCTTACGATAATGAATTTTCCGGTATGGCGCGGGCGCCCGTGACGCTTGCTGCACTAGAGGGTGCGCGCGCGCGGCTGCGCAGCGAGCTTTTCGGAATGCTTACCGAGAATCACAAGAAATTCTTGCTCGGACTCGTGAAAGGCGAACCTCAATGGGACTACATGCAATGTCCGCACTTGGCCGAACTCCCGGCGATCCAGTGGAAGCTCCAGAATCTCACACGACTAAGGAAAACGAACCCTGGCAAATTCGAGGCTCAATATGGCGAGCTGGATCGCCGTTTTGGGGCCTAGATTTTACAGCAAAGCAGAGGTCGTGTGCTTCGGATCCTCAATCGCCGACAGCAAGACCCGTTGCTAATCCCATGATGTGGATTCTATCGGGCGGCTAAAAATGAAGGCCTGTGCACAACGAGATCCGGTCCCACCACACGATCCACCGTTCGCCGTTTACCCATCGAGCAAAGGAAAAACCCACGATTTGTCGGCTATCTGCTGGTCAAATGCTGGTCACTTTTCGATGAATAGACAGGGGCTGTTACCTATCATATTATCGGACCGTAACTTATAATGGCGGGATGGACGGGACTCGAACCCGCGACCTTCTGCGTGACAGGCAGACGCTCTAACCAGCTGAGCTACCACCCCGTTGTTGGGAAGAATGATCACTTTCCCGACTACAATCGGATCGGTCAAGAGGGAATTCGACGGCTTTTCTAGGCAAATCTGGACGAGCGAACACCAGGCATGCCCCATTGCAAAAAAACCCTAACGGACGGCGCCCTTTGTAAACCACAAGGCCGAGTCCGTTGCCCGCTCAACCCAGAAGGATTCCCGGTACGGCTGGGCCAACGCGCCAAATCCCTGAGGCTAAATGCAATAAAAGCCGGATTGAAAGATGGAGGGAAGAAGCCAAAGTGGGAATAGGAGACCGTAGCTCAACTGGCTAGAGCAGTGACCTTCTAAGTCACAGGTTGTGGGTTCAAGTCCCGCCGGTCTCGCCAATTCCCATGGGAACGGAAACTCATATCTGGCACCTGAACCGGGGTGCTGGATGCGCTCAGGAAGCCCCAGGGGACAGCATGCTTTGAACGGCCTTGCTAAGCTGCTCAAACTCAAAGGGCTTCTGAATGAAGTGCGCCATGCCTTGCCCAGTGAATCGCGAGGTGGCCTCCAGCTCATTGTAGCCGCTCATCAGCAAGATGCCCAGGTCCGGTCGAACCCTCCGAATCTCCGTGAACGCTTGGTCGCCGCTCATCCGGGGCATCGTCAGGTCCATCAACACCAGCGCAAAACGGTCCGGTTCGGCGCGAAATGCGTCGACGGCTTGGCTTCCATCGGACCTCTCCACTACCTCGAAGCCCAGTTTACGCAGCATCAAGGTCGCTGTGCTGCGGACGGTCTCCTCGTCGTCGACGACGAGCACACAGCCCTGGCCATGCCATCGAACGCCGGCGCCGCCCGGGTGCGGTTCACTCTCCGCATCCCCATCCGTACTGGGGAACAGAATCCTGAACGTCGTTCCCCTCCCCAGCTCCGAGTCGATCTTAAGGGCACCCTTGTGCCCGCGCACGATGCCGAGCACCGCGGCAAGCCCAAGGCCGCGCCCAGCAAATTTTGTCGTGAAGAACGGGTCGAAGATTCTCGCGCGCGTCTCGGAGCTCATGCCGCTCCCGTTATCCGAGACTTCCAGGTAGACACAGTCGCCGTCGGGCATCTCCTGCGAGACGAACGCACCGCTCCCAACAAGATGCTCCCCTTTAAAGTTCGTTAGCCCGGTACTCAGGTTGATTATCCCACCCCTGTCACCGATCGCCTCCGAGGCATTTATCACCAGGTTCATGATCACCTGGCGAATCTGCGTCGCATCGGCCTCGAAAGCCGGCAGCGAAGGGTTCAACCTGAAATGCAAGACGGTCCCCTTGCTGATCGAGATCTTGAGCAGGTGCGCGGTGTCCCGCACCAGACGGTTGATCGAGAGCCTGCGCACCACGAAATTACCCTTGCCCGAGTAGGCCAGCATCTGACGGCAGAGATCCGCCGCGCGCTGGGAGCCCTCGGTAATGGCGCGCAGGTTCTCCACCGCCGAGGAGCCCTCCGGGAGGTCCAGACTAGCCAGGCTGGCATTGCCGAGGATCCCGGTGAGGATATTGTTGAAATCGTGCGCGATCCCGCCGGCAAGGACGCCCAAGCTCTCAAGCTTCTGTGTCTCCTGGAGCTTGCGCTCGAATTCCTGGCGCTCGGCCGCCGCGCGCTTGAGCCCGGAAATATCATGCGCGGTGATCTGCGTGGCCGCCATTCCGTCGTAGACGATTGGAGCACTCTGGGTCTCGACCTCAAAGGGGGATCCATCGATCCTTCGGTACCTCATCTCGGCAAGGAGCCCACCCATCCCCTGCTCCTTTATGTTTTTCCGCCGAGCCAGCGCGGTCGCGTGAAACTCGGGGCTAATGAGGTCAAGCATCGCCCTGCCGACCAGGTCTCCCGCTGACTGCGCCCCAAACATTTTGATGGCGGAGGGATTCGCGAAGGTGATCGTCCCGTCGACGTGGACAATGACGGACTCGGGGGATGTCTCGACGAGGACGCGGTAGCGGGCCTCGCTCTCCCGCAGCGCGGTCTCAGCCTTCTTACGGGCAATGATATCGTCCGTAAGGAGGAGTTCCTTGTCCTTGAGGTTTTTCGCGGCGCGCTGGAAGTTGAGGACAATCACGGCTATCGCCACGGAGAAGCTCAGCGCCGTGAGCACGGTCATGTAGATGGTCTGAATCGTCGAGGGGGCCCACATCTGGATCCGGTCGGGCTCGATCGCGAACATCAGGCTTAGGCGCGTGAGACCGAACAACACCATCAGGACAAATGTCCCCGATATCCATTGGCGTACGACCGGGTACCGGAAGGCCGGGTCCCTCCATACCACCCAGGCGCAATCGATGAAAAAGGGCATGATGACGACCTGCCCCGTGGCGACCCGCCAATTCAGACTCAGGTGGACCCCGGAGAAATAGTACGTCGTGACCAGGTCATAGGCAAACGCGAGGAAGATGGGCGTCATCGGAGCCCTGCGGCCCGCGAAAACGCGCAGGCCCCGGCTGTAGAACATCGGATAGATCGTGTAGAAGAGGTTCCCCAAGACCGACCCCACAAGCGGCGGGAGATCCTGCGAATACGCGAACAGCGTGAACGCGACGCCCTGCCCGAGCACGCCAATCGTCCAGTAGCGAAACCCCGGGTAGAGTCGGCCCGTGAGCTGCACGAGTACCATGCAGATGCCCGAAGCGACGGAGAGGCTGCTGCAGATCACGAACATCGTGTGCAGGTCGAAATGGATGCTCATGAGGTGCTCGGTGAGGTCGCGGGTCTCCCGGCCGGATATCGGGAAATCAGCTCTCCTCTATTCGGGGAAAACAGCGTGAGACTGAAGAACAATCTGCAAACCTAAAGAGTCAGGCCAAGGAGCGACAGAACGCCATGTCTTCCAAAGTGTTAGGCTCAACTTATCGGGGCATTATCTCAGGAGGGGCGGCCCTAGGGAATGAATTCGAGGCCGAGGCACCGAGAGGGATGCCCAATTTCACGACCCCATCGCCTCACCGGCCCGGTCCAAAACGCCGCGCCAGAGCCCGGCTTCACCGGGGATTCCGTGGCCCCTGAGGCGGTCTCCAATCTCGGCGATCGTGGGCTCCTCAATGCGGTGCCTCGGGTCGCCGGGCAGCTCCGGCATGACCTTTCTTGCCAGCGACCAGCAGGCCCACGCACGCCAGCGACGCTGCTCCCTACGGGGCTCGTTCATCCGGCCGGCGTAGTGCTGAAAATGCACACGCGGATTGCCGATGAAGACCCCATGCGGGGTATGCCTCATGAACCAGACCATTGCCTCATAGGGAATGGGCCAAACCGAAAGGACGGGTTCGTCCCCCTTTAGGTCGGCTCCCATGGCCCGGTCGAGGCAAAGCATCGCCCGGGCCGCATACTTCCGCTGCCAGAGCGCGTGGGAGTATTCGATGCAGGCGCCGTAAAAACGCTCCCCGCGGTCGTCCGGCCTAAATGCGTTGAGCGTGCGCCAGTCGAGTCCGGGCCTGGGGGTCGGCAGATGGGGGCAGGGGGCCAGCATTAAGGGTTCGGTGGACTCAAATGGGGGACTCGTCAATGCGGCTCGACAGGCATGCCCCATTTGCGAGACAAGAGCGGTCCTGAACACGCCCCCCGAAAGCCCAAAACCCGGCATCGCCCTTTGGCGTCGCGTCGCAATCTGGCCCGTCGCGGCATTTGTGAGGCTCTGGCTGATGACAATCCGCATCCGGATGAAGGAGTCCGACAGGGCCGTCATCACCTACCGCGGCCAGCCCACCGTGTTCATCCTCTGGCACAACCGGCTCTTCTTGACCTCGGAAATTTTCCGCCGGTTCCGGGAAGGACATCCTGTCTACGGGCTGGTGAGCGCGAGTAACGACGGCGCGTGGCTGGCGGCCTTCTTTTCAGCCGTCGGCATGCGCGCGGTGCGAGGCTCCTCGAGCCGCATGGGGCGTGAGGCGGCCTCCGCGCTCGTGGACGTCCTCCGCCGCGGCAACGACGTGGGCGTCACTCCCGACGGGCCCAGGGGCCCGGCCTACGAGATGAAGCCAGGGGCCCTCATCGTTGCACGCAGGGCCCAAACGCGGGTAGCCCTGGTCGGCATCGACTTTGAGTCCTCTTGGAGGGTTCGAAGCTGGGACGGGTTCTACCTGCCGCGCCCGTTCTCACGGGTGAACATGCGTTTCGAACTCGTCCCCCTGGAGGAGCTAAAGGACCGCGACGAGGCCGCGCACCGCATGGGCGCGCGGCTCGTTGAGATGAATCCCGACAGGATACCGGCCCCCGTTAGAACGAGGGGGTGACCGTCACCGTGTCCCCTGGGGACGCGATGAAATCGGCGCCCGTGCTCCAGGTTTCATCGTTGAGCAGGAACTTGAAAGTGAGGGGCTTTTCGACCCCCGAAATCACGGTCTTCCAGGTGCTGCCTGAAACGCAGTCGAGCAGAACGCCCTTCTCCCAGCTCAGGCCCGTGCCCCCGCCTCGGAGATAAAGGGAATTTCCAAAGCCGACGTCGATATTGGCGACGATCGTCACTCGGGAGCCCGTGGGTTTGGCCACGATTGCGGGCGCGACGGCCGGAGCGGCCGGCTTCTTCACTTTTGGCGCAACAGTGGATTTACGCGCCGGGGCGGGCGCAGTGAGCTTGGTCGCCGGGGCGGGCGTCTTGGTGGTCTTGGTGATCTTTTTCATGATGAGACGATAGTTTACCCTGGGTACAAACGGCCCCACGGACTCTCGGAATACATAGCATTTGCAACGCCAAACCAATGCGGTGTCCGAAATTTACAAGCCCGCCATCCATTTGCCATTCCACTGACACAACCTAACCCGATGGCGTCACCTTACCTGCAGCGTATTTCCCTCAAACTCCAGGCCAAGCGAAGGTATTGAAACCGCCTTGCGATTTCCATCCTTTCGGACGGTTCCGGCGATCCACGCGTCGTAGCCCGAGACGCGCGCCGCCTCAAGCGCCGGGTGCGCAGCCTCCTGGGAAACGTATACGGCGAAACCGATTCCCATGTTGAAGGTCGCATAGGCCTCACGCGGCGCGACCGGGCCCGCCTCCATGAGGAATCTAAAGAGCGAGGGATGGGGACGGGGCGCGGTGATCTCGTAGACGAACGGCTCCTCAAGGCGCATCAGCTTGCGCCAGCCGTGCCCGGTCACATGGGCCGCATAGTTGAGTCGCACACCGCGACGCTGACATTCCCGCACAAAGGCCACGTAGATCGTAGAGGGTGCCAGCAGCGCCTCTCCTAGCGTCATCCCTCCCCCGATGCGCGTGCCATAGCGGCCAGGCAGGCTTTCGGCGATCTTCCTGCAGAGCGTAAGGCCGTTCGTCTGGACGCCCGAGGATGCAAGGAAGATGATCGCGTCTCCCTCGCTCACGTCGCCCACGATGCGAAGCGACTTTGGGGAGATCGTCCCAACGGCCGAGCCGGCAAGGACGATAGCCGAGGGCTCGATGAGGCCCTTGAGCGCCGGGGTCTCTCCCCCGCCCCAAACGGCCCCCGCTGAGCGGCAGCCCTCCGCAAACCCGGCCACGAGCTCCTGGGCCCGGCGCTCGTCCGAGAACCAGTCCGAGCTTCCGACCGCGGCATGCATGGCGACCGCAATCGGAAGCGCCCCGCAGGTCACCAGGTCGTTTGCTATCGTCGCCACAGTGTCGATGCCGATCGCGCGGTAGAAACACTGGCCGCTCTCGTTCTGCACGGCATCGGCGACAAGGTTCTTCGTGCCGAGGCCCTCCTCCACATGCGCCAGGAAATGGTCGGCGGCCTCAATCAGGTAGGCGCTCTCGCCGCGCACAGTCGACGGCTCCTTGAACCCATGGCCGGCCAAAAGGTCGGTGGTTGTAAGCGCGGATTTCTGGCACGCGCGCTTAAACGCGTCCAAGGGGCCATAGCTCACACCGGAGGATTCGTAGGAAAGCGACATGGGCTGCATCAGTAGGACCTTCCCTCGTTCTTCTCGTAATAGTTCACATAGGCCTGGTTCACGACCCTGTAGCCGCCCTCGGTCGGGTAATGGCCCGAGAAATACCAGTCGCCGGTGTGGTTGGGGACGGCAGCCCTCAAGTTCTCGATGGTCTGGAAGATGATCTCGATCTCACCGTGCCAGTCTATCTTGGCGGGTCGGACGAGCTTCGTGATGCGCGCCGATATCTGCTCGGCCGTAAACGGCTCGTAGAGCCTGCGCACATGGTTGACGAGCCCCCTCTTTTCCACCTCCAGTCGGCAGTCCCTGTAGACTTCCGCCAGGAGCTCCGTGCGCCCGGTCTCCTTCAGGAGGTCTATGACGGCCTCAAACGCCACGAATTTCCCGATCTCCGACATGTCGATGCCGTAGCAGTCAGGGTATCGGATCTGCGGGGCCGTGGAGACGATGACGATCTTTTTCGGGTTTAGCCGCGCCAGGATACGGAGGATCGAGCGGCGCAGCGTCGTGCCCCTCACAATCGAGTCGTCGACGCACACCAGACTGTCCACCCCCGGCCGCAGGGACCCGTAGGTGATGTCGTAGACATGGCTCGCGAGCTGGTTGCGCATGGACTCCTGCCCGATGAAGGTGCGTATCTTGATGTCCTTGCTCACGACCTTCTCCCCGCGCGGCCAGTTCCGGAGAATGAGTTCGTCGAGCATCGGCTCGGTGAGCCGGCCCTCGGCGCTCGCCTTGAGAATCGCCGCCTTCACTTCGCCCCGCCGCAGGGTCCGCAGAGCCGACATGAGCCCGTAGTAGGCGACCTCGGCCGTGTTGGGAACGAAACTGAAGACCGTGTCGGACCAATTGTGGTCGATCGCCTTGATGACCTGCGGCGCCAGCCCGCCGCCGAGGGCCTGCCGCTCGCGATAGATGTCCACATCGTTGCCGCGGGAGAAATAGATCCGCTCAAAGGAGCAGGACGCCTTTGGGAGAGCCGGCGTGAACGGCTGCTCGGAAATCACGCCCCTCCTTTTTATCACGACCACGTGCCCGGGCTGGACCTCCTTCACCTCCCCCACGGCAAGGTCGAAAACGGTCATGAGAGGCGCCCTCTCGGAAGCAAACGCCACAACCTCGTCGTTCTGGAACCAGTGGCACGGGCGGATTCCGGAGGGGTCGCGAGCCACGAACGAGTCGCCATTGCCGACCAAGCCGCAGAGCACGTAGCCGCCGTCCCACTTCTGGGAGGCGCGCGAAAGCACGCGGGTGAGGTCCAGGTCCTCGCTGATCCTTCGGGACAGCTCCTCGCCCGCCAGGTTGCGCGTCCTTAGGTACCGGTAGATGTCCTCGTGCTCCTCATCCAGGAAGAAGCCGATCTTTTCGAGGATCGCCTGCGTGTCCGTCGCGAACACCGGGTGCTGCCCGATCGCAATGAGGGACTGGTTGAGCTCAGCCGTGTTGGTGAGGTTGAAGTTGCCGCAGAGCGCAAGGTTGCGCGTGGACCAGGGGCTGCGCCTAAAATACGGGTGGCAGGCGCTCAGGTTGTAGCCGCCGCTCGTGCCGTAGCGCAGGTGCCCGAGGAACAGCTCGCCGCCGAAGTCGAAATTCTTTTTCACCGTCTCGGTGAACTCGGGGTGGATGACTCCGGAGGCCACCTTTGCATTGTACTGGCCTAGGAGCACCTTGAAAATCCGGTCCAGCGGGTTGCTCTTCACGTTGCGCTCGCGGAACATGAAGGGGTCACCCGGGGTGGTGTTGAGCTTCACGCAGGCCACTCCCGCGCCATCCTGGCCGCGATTATGCTGCTTCTCCATCAGAAGGAAGAGCTTGGTGAATCCCCACAGAGGGGTGCCGTACTTCTCCTGGTAATAGGAAAGGGGCTTAAGGAGCCGCACCAGGGCAACCCCGCATTCATGGGAGACGAAGTCGCTCATTTCCGGCTAGCCGATTCCAGGGCGCCTCATGGCCGACTCTATACTGGTTTCCCATCCCGCCCGCAACACAGCGGTCGTCCACTCTAGTGTGCCGAGCCCGGTCCCGACCGAAAGGGTCTCCGTGGCCAAGAATGATCCGATCGCATCGGCAACCACGCCCGCCGCACCCGCGTCGGCCAAGAGGGGCGACAGGTGATCCGGCTCGACCTCGACCAGGACCCGCCCCTGGCTCTCGCCGAAAAGGAGCGCGTCGAGCCGCAGGGCGCCGAAGGCCCTAAGGTCCACGTGGGCGCCGATCTGGCCCGGGCCGAAGAGCATCTCGGACAAGGCCACCAGGAGGCCCCCCTCGCTCAGGTCGTGGGCGGCCCGGATTCGGCCGGACCGGATCTGCGCGAGCAGAAAATCCTGGAGCCGCTTCTCGGCCTCGAGGTCCACCTCTGGGGCGTCACCGGTCTTCTTCCCGTGGATCGCACCGAGGAACTGGCTGCCGCCAAGTTCGTGGGGCGCGCCACCAAGAAGCACGATGCGGGAGCCCGGTGACCGTGCAAACTGGCGCGTGACATGGGCCTCCTTCTCGATGAATCCCACGACGGAAACGGTCGGTGTGGGATCGATGGCCCCTTCCGGGGACTCGTTGTAGAGCGACACGTTGCCGCCCACGACCGGCACGTCGAAGAAGCGGCACGCCTCGGCCAGACCCGCAACGCACTCCTTAAGCTGGTAGAAATTCTCGGGCTTGTAGGGGTTGCCGAAATTGAGGTTGTCCGTCATCGCGAGCGGTGTCGCTCCCGAGCATACCAAGTTGCGCAGGCACTCAACCATGGCGATCAGGGCTCCCCTGCGCGGATTTAGGTAGCAGTAACGTCCGTTGCAGTCGTTCTTGATCGCTATGAACTTCTCGCTAGAGCCGAGGCGAAGGCGCACGACACCGGCATCGCTTCCCGGAAGGACCACCGTCCCGTGCTGCACCATGTGGTCGTACTGGCGGTAGATCCAGCGCTTCGAGGCGATCGTGGGAAGGCAGAGGAGCTTGGGCAGAACCGCCGTGGCCACCGCCAAGTCGATGTCGGGCAGGCCCGAGCCGGTGGGCGTCCACCGCGAGGTCTCATCCAGGTAGGCAGGCCTCCTAGCCTCACGCTGGTACACGGGGGCGTTGTCGGTGAGCGCGGAGGCGGGGATGTCGGCCACCACGACTCCGTGCTGCCTCACGACCATGCGGCCGGTATCCGTGACCGTGCCGACATGTGCGGCGTGGAGGTCCCACTTGGCAAACACTTCCTCGATCTCGCGCTCCCGGCCTTTCTGCACGATCACCAGCATCCGCTCCTGGGACTCGGAAAGCATGATCTCGTAGGAATTCATCCCCACCTCGCGCTGGGGGACCTGGTCCAGCTCAATCTCGATTCCGGCGCCGCCGCGGCTCGCGGTCTCGCAGGTTGAGCACGTAAGACCCGCGGCGCCCATGTCCTGGATGCCGACAACAAGGCCGGGCACCGCCATCATCTCGAGGCACGCCTCGATCAGGAGCTTTTCCATGAAGGGATCCCCCTTCTGCACGGCGGGCCTGTCCGATGAACTCTCGGCGCTCAACTCCTTGGAGGCGAATGCAGCGCCTCCAAGTCCGTCGCGCCCCGTGGCGGCCCCTACGTAGTACACGGGATTACCCAGGCCCGTCGCTTTGCCGAGTCGGATTTGGTCGTGGCGAAGCGTGCCGAGGCAGAGTGCGTTCACGAGGGGGTTTCCCTCGTAGGACCGGTCAAAGTAGACGTCGCCGGCGACGGTGGGCACGCCGACGCAGTTGCCGTAGTGCGCGATTCCCGCCACGACGCCGCGCAGCAGTCGCTTGGTGACCGGCGAGTCGAGCTCGCCAAACCTGAGCGAGTTGGTGAGCAGCACGGGCCTTGCCCCCATGGTGAAGATGTCGCGGATGATTCCCCCGACCCCGGTGGCCGCACCCTCGAAGGGTTCGATTGCGCTCGGGTGGTTGTGGGACTCGATCTTGAAGGCGATCGCCCATCCGTCCCCGACGTCGATGATGCCCGCATTCTCCTCGCCCGCCTTCACGAGCACGCGGCCGAAGCTCTCGGTGGCCCCGCGCTTCTCGGTGGGAAACCCCTTCAGGAGCGGCCTGGTGTTCTTGTAGGAGCAGTGCTCGGACCACATGACCGAGAAGATCCCGAGTTCAGTGAGCGTAGGATCGCCGCCCAAGTGGAGGCGTATCTGCTCATACTCGTCCGGAAGCAATCCGTGCTTCTTGATCAGCGCCGGGGTGATGGGCTGGTTGAGTACTGGGTCGGGGTTGGGCGGCAGGTCCGCTCGTTTCATGCGCTCTCCTTGAGTATCTCGGGGAACCGGAGGGAAAGGACCGCGCGGGCCACGGCGAGGCCGTCGCGGCTCGGGTGAAACCTCTCGAACGCCCGGTCCGGGTGCGGCATCATTCCAAACACGTTGCCCTCCTCGTTGCGTATCCCCGCGATGGATGCCAGTGATCCGTTCGGGTTGTCGATGTAGCGCAGGATCACCTGGTGGTTGCTCTCGAGCCTCTCCAGGCCCGCGTCGTCGATCCGGAAGTTACCCTCCCCGTGGCCTATCGGCATCCGCACCCGCTTGCCCAGAAGACGCGTGTTGAACGCAGGACCGGCCTCCTCGACGGCCAGGTCGCAGGTCATGCACCGATATTCGAGCGAGCTGTTCCGGATGAGGGCTCCCGGAAGAAGTCCCGCCTCGCACAGGATCTGGAAGCCGTTGCAAATGCCAAGGACCAGCCCACCCCGCTCGGCGTGCTCGCGCACGGCGCCCATGACGGGCGAGAAGCGGGCGATCGCGCCGCAGCGCAGGTAGTCGCCGTAGGAGAAGCCGCCGGGGACCACGACCAGGTCCGCGTCCCCTAGGCGCGTGTCCTTGTGCCAGACGTAGCGCGTTGGCAGGCCGAGGCCGCTTGCGAAAAGGTGGAAGGCATCCTGGTCGCAATTCGAGCCAGGAAACTGCAGCACCGCGATGTTCATGGCGCCGCCGATCACCCTGCGGCGATCTCGTAGTGGTAGTCCTCGATCACCGGGTTGCTCAGGAGATCCCGGCAGAGCTTGTCCAGCTCGGACCGGAACTGAGGGGAGTCGGACACGTCCAGCTCCAGTTCAACCACCTTCCCCACGCGGGTTCCCTTGAGCCCTTTCAGGCCCAAGCTCTCCAAGGCGTGGCCCACGGCCACTCCCTGGGGATCCAGGACGTTCTTCTTGGGGGTTACGAATACTTTGATCTTCACGGACCGTTAAAGGCAAACGATGACGCCGTGAATCCCCCACCGGTCAAGGTTTTTGCCCAACTTTCCGTGTCATTTATCATGATTTCGGGGATGAAAGCGGGTGTGCTGGTCGAGCAGGCGCTTGCCCTCCACGGACGTGTAGATCTGGGTCGTCGAAATGCTGGCGTGGCCCAGCATCTCCTGGATCGCGCGAAGGTCCGCGCCTCCGGATAGCAAATGCGTGGCAAAGGAGTGCCTGAGGAGGTGCGGCTTGACGGTCTTGGTGATGCCGGCGCGCTTGGCATGCTTTTTCACGATGCCCCAGAGCGCGACCCTTGAGAGGAAGGTTCCTCGGCTGCTCAGGAAGAGCTCGCTGCGCGTGCGCGCCTTGACGTAATGCGGCCGCCCCGAGGCTATCCAGGTCGCGAGCGCCTCGCGGGCCCGGGCCCCGATCGGCACCACGCGCTCCTTGGATCCCTTTCCGAAGACCCGCGTGAATGCGTTCTCAAGGTCGACCTGCTGGAGCGTCAGCGCTGCAAGCTCGGAAACGCGCAGTCCGCTCGAGTAAAAGAGCTCCAGAACGGCCCGGTCCCTGAGCGATGCGGGATCCCCACCGGACGGCGACGAGAGGAGCCTGCCCACTTCCTCGGTCGTGAGCGACTGAGGCAGCCGCCGGGCAAGCTTCGGCCCAGAGAGGAGCGCCGTGAAGTCATCGCCCCTTAGCCCCTCGCGGACCAGGAAGCGGGCAAACATCCGGAGCGCCGTCAGCTTGCGCGCTTGGCTCGACGCGGCATTTCGGCTGAGCGACCTGATCCATGCGCCGGCCTGTTCCGCCGTCACGGTTCGCCAATCCGATACACCCTTGCGCGAGAGGAAGCTGGCGCACTGCTCGAGGTCTCGCTGGTAGTTCTCGCGGGTGTTGCGCGACAGTCCGCGCTCCAGGTCTATGTACGCAAGATAGGCGTCGATGTCGGACGCGAATGCACTTGCCTGCATGGGGCCCTGCGGCCCGCCCTAATAGCGGCGGCGCATCGGCGGGGCCGGCGAACCGCCCTGCTCCTTCATCCGGAACGTGATACGGGCCTTCTCAAGGTCGTACGGGCTCATCTCCATCTTCACCGTGTCGCCCGCAGCGATCTTGATGAAATTCTTGCGGAGCTTGCCGGATATGTGGGCGAGCACCACGTGGCCAGGGCTCTTGAGCAGCTCAACCTTGAACATCGTGCCCGGAAGGACGGCCACCACCTTGCCCTCAACTTCTATGGCGTCGTTGTCAGGCATGGTTTGATCGGGATTGGGCCGTATGAGCAGGGGTCATTGAAAGGTGCGATGTGGCGAAGGTGAACATTCTAAAGGCGTCATCCAACCCTCAGAGTCAAGAATTTACCTCGGGGGTGGGCGGTTCCCAATGCCCCTTCATTCCGGAGCCCAAACGCAAATGTGCCGATACTTGGGATGAATGGCTCAAAAGAATAATCCTTGGAGAATGCCATGGGCAGCGTATTCTCAGCCCCATGGGCCCTTCCCGCGATTTGAGGCGCGGTGAAAGCAGGCCAAGGACCATGATCCGTCGGTCGTCAGCATTATTGGGATTTCGGGCGCCCCCGCTGCACGTTCGGGGCCCTCGAGCCCAGCTCGCCCAAGCCGCATTGCTGATCCTTTTCACTTTGGCAGCCGCGCGCACCGAAGCCTTCACGCTCGCGAACCTGCTCGAGGACAATAAGATGAACCCCAAGAGGTTTGCGGGATACTTCGAGGACTTTGACTTCTCAGTCCACCCCTTTGACGTCCAGGATCCCGAGGTCTTCCTAGAGACGCGCACCGGCGACTGCATCGACTACGCCGTGATGGCCGATTACGTCCTTAGGCGGGACGGGTTTGCGACCCGCCTTATCCGCGTCGAGATGGTGGGCAAGAACATGGGCCATGCGGTCTGTTACGTGACCGAAAACCACGCCTTTCTCGACTACAACAACCGCAAGTACTTCTCCAAGCTTACCCGCTCGGGCATGCGGCTGCGTGAGATCGCCACCCTTGTGGCCGATACGTTCAATGCGAATTGGACCTTTGCTTCGGAGTTCACGTACAATTACAACGACTCGGTGAAACGCATCGTGATGACCGTCGTGAAGACGGACCCACCGGACACGGACCCCGATGCGGGTGGGGTTCCGGCTCCGCCGGCCCATCCGACCCCGGCAACTCCCTCCACCCATGAATAACACGACCATGAGGCGCGTGCTCGCTTACTTTGGGGTAATCGTCGCCGTCATTGTGGCGGTAGCGGTCACCTCCCTGAGGAACATCAACCGCCAGGTCGCCGGCAGCGACTGGGTGAACCATACCCATTCGGTCATCCTGGAGACCGAAGCGCTCCAGTCGGACCTGCTGATAGCAGACGGCGCTTCGCACACGTTTGTCGTGACCGCGGACCCCCGCGACCGGGCGTCCAGCATGAACGCGCTTTCGAATGTATCCGAGCACCTGGCGCTCATCGCGGCGCTGACCCGCAATGAGCCCGCCCAGAAGGCGGAGGTTGCCCACATCACCTCGCTTGTTGAGGAGCGCTCGGATTTTGTCAGGCAGGTGCTGGAGAGTCGGCGCTCCGGCAACACCAACGCCATGCGCTCCCTGCTGGCGCAGGACGCCGGAGAACCCGCCTTGAACGACATCCACCGGGCTCTCGAAAAGCTGAAGAACGACGAGCTCGGGCTGCTGACGGAGCGCGACACCGCCTCCTTTCTGCAGGCTCAGACGACCCGCTGGATGGTGTGGGCCGGAGTGATCCTCGACTTTGCCCTGCTGGCGGGCGCAGGCCTGCTGATCAGGGACGACATCGCTGCACGCCAGAGCGCGGCCTTGTCCCTGCAGACCCTGAACAATGAACTCGAGGCCAAAGTGAAGGAGCGCACGGCGGAGCTGAGCTCCGCGAACGATCGGCTCACTTCCGAAAACTTCGAGCGCAGGTGGGCCAACCTGGGGCTGGAGCACCAGCTCCGCTACAGCCAGCTGATCGTCAACTCGATCAACGACCTGGTGCTGCTCCTCACCAAGGCGTCAAACATCACGAAGATTAACACCGCCGTGACCCGCACGACCGGATGGGAGCCGTACGAGCTCGTGGACAAGCCGTTTTCGGGTTTCGCCCGGCTCACCTTCGAGGGCCCCACGCCCCTGTTAAACCCCGTGGCCCAGGCGATGGAGGACGGGCGCGAGCTCAGGGGCCAGAACGCCGTCGTGGAGGACAAGCGCGGCCGCAGGATGCCCGTCAGGATGACCCTGTTCCCCCTGCGGGACGGCGACAAGGTGGTCGGCTGTGTTGTCATCCTCATGGTGCTCGGGCCCGGTGAGCCGGGCAGTCCCGGCCTCTCTCATCAATCCTAGCAACCCAAGCACCTTCTCCCCGCGCCCATGAATAAGCACATCCTGATTGTTGACGACGAAGCCTCCATTGTCGAACTGCTCGGGTCCTATCTCACCCATGCCGGGTACCGGGTGACGGGGGCCTCGTCCCGTTACGAGGCCGAGGTCATTTCCGGAAGGGACAAGCCGGACCTGATCATCACCGACCTGCAGCTTGAGAACTCCGACGGCCTTGAGATGATCTCGCACCTGAAATCACAGCTGCCCGACACGCCCGTGATCCTTCTCACGGGTGTGCATTTTGACTCCAAGGCGGTTCACGAGAACCTCGCCAAGAAGGTGTCCTGTTACATTGAGAAAACCGCACCCCTAAGCCGGGTTCTTGAGGAAGTGCGGCGCATCCTGGGGACTTGATCCCGAGGCGGCCTACAGCCTCGGCTAACCCCCTTTGACGCCCAGCTGGGTCCTCATGAAGTCCTTCATCTGGGCCGGAACGAATATCGGCCTCAGGAGAACGTGGGTCGTGCCGTCCCTCAGCTTTATCGTGAAGCGGTAGACCCGGACGTTGTTGTCGAGGTTGAGGACCCATTTCACGTGCTCGTCCTGGGGAGCGAAGGGCAGCGTCACAGCGCCCCACAGGTGATCCTTTACGACATGGGCATTCTTGTCCGCGAAGATCTCGAGGATGGGCTGCTCGGTAAAGTCGTCCACAACGACGCTGGCGGGCTCGGCTCCCTCCGCAAACCCTACGACAAACGTGAAGGTGATCGCCTTGGGCTTATCCTTGCCCATATCCCAGGGTGCGAACTGGAAGTTTTTGACCGTCACCACGCCGTCGGTCACGGGCGCGGGCGCCTGGGTGAGCGGCACGTCCATGGTAGAGCCGTCGGCCACCGTCACGCGCACCGAAACGTTAGGCTGCATGAGGCAGCCGGACGCGGCCAGCAGGAGTGAGGCCAGGACCGGGATCAAGGAGGCGCGGATGGGGTTCATGAAGGGGTTCAGAAAGCAGGGCATGCGGGAAGTTCCCCTACCCCGCGCGGCACGGCAAGCCGCAACGGAGCCGGAGAGGCAAGGCAAGCAGGGGGCCTAGGAGGCCGGCAGGCGCACCTTTAACGTTCGCGCGTTGGCGCTTGGGGTGATCACAACACCCAGCGAATCGCCCTCGGCGGAGCCCCCTTCCGGGGACTCGATTGACCGGACGCCCGCCAGTTGGAGCTTCCAGCCCTTGGCCGAGCCCTCGAGCGAAGCCTCGACCACGCGCCCCTTGCGGGTGACCGTCAGGCGCGCCGCGGTCTTGCCACGCAGGTCGGGGACCAAGGCCGATACCTGCTGCCCGTCCCCAAGCCCGTAGAGGCGGAAGGTAACACCCTCTGCATAGGGATAATCGGGATGATCGTCCACAGAGCCAAGAGCTAGGATCCTGGCCTCGCGGGCAAAGATGGGCATCTCGAGGAACCCGTAGGTGCCTCGGTGCCAACGGCCGCCCTGCCTCACTTCACCTGTCAGGATATGGGTCCATTGGCCCTCGGGGAGATAGAAGTCCACGACGCCGTCCTCGGAGAATACCGGAGCCACAAGGAGCGAGTCCCCGAGCATGTACTGGCGCTCAAGCGTGGCGCTGGCCGGGTCTGCCGGGAACTCGACAATCATCGACCGCATCACCGGCACACCCTGCTCATGGGCCTCCACCGCCTTGGAGAAAAGGTAGGGCATCAGGCGGCACTTCAATTTCGTGAAGAGCCTTAAGACATCGCAGGCCTCCTCGTCGTAATTCCACGGCACCCGGTATGAGGAGCTTCCGTGCAGCCGGCTGTGCGAGGACATCAGGCCGAACGCGAGCCAGCGCTTGTAGACGGCAACCGGCGGCGTCCCCTCGAATCCCCCGATGTCGTGGCTCCAGAAGCCGAACCCGCACATGCCGAGCGAAAGGCCGCCCCGCAGGCTTTCCGCCATGGACTCGAAGGTGGAGGCGCAGTCGCCTCCCCAGTGGACGGGAAGGCGCTGCCCGGAGGCATGCGAGGAGCGCGCAAACACGAGCGCATCGCCCACGCCTCGCTCCTCCTCGAGGAGCCCAAACACCGCCTCATTGTAGAGGATGGAGTAGTGGTTGTGCATCTTCACGGGGTCCGAGCCGTCGAAATAGACCACATCGGTGGGGATGCGCTCGCCGAAGTCTGACTTGAAGGCATCGACGCCCATGGAGGCCAGGCGCCTGAGGTGCCCCTGGAACCAAGTCCGGGCGGCCGGGTTAGTGAAGTCGACGATGCCCATGCCGGGCTGCCAGAGGTCCGTCTGCCAGACGCTGCCGTCGGGCCGGCGCAGAAGGTAGCCCTTCTTCGCCGCCTCTGCGAAAAGCGACGAGCGCTGGGCGATGTAGGGGTTTATCCAGAGGCAGATCTTTAGCCCGCGCGCGTGGAGCCTCTTGAGCATCCCTGCCGGGTCGGGAAACACGCGTGTATCCCACTGGAAGTCGCACCAGTCGAACTCGCGCATCCAGAAACAGTCGAAATGGAACACGCTGAGCGGCAGGTCGCGCGACTTCATCCCCTCGATGAAGCTCGTCGCGGTCTTCTCGTCGTAGCTGGTCGTGAACGAGGTCGTCAGCCAAAGTCCAAACGACCACGCCGGCGGGAGCGCGGGCCGGCCCGTGAGGGCCGTGAGCCGGGAAAGCACCGCCTTGGGGTCGGGCCCGTTGATCACGAAATACTCAAGGCTCTGTCCCTCGATGCTGAACTGGACCCGGGCCAGCTTCTCGGAGGCGACCTCGAAAGACACCGGGCCGGTCTCGTTGACGAGGACCCCGTATCCCCGATTGGTGAGGTAGAAGGGCACCGACTTGTAGGCTTGGTCGCTGCTCGTGCCGCCGTCCCTGTTCCAGTTCTCCACCACCTGGCCGTTCTTCACGAGCGCGGTAAACCGTTCCCCGAGGCCGTAGACGCATTCGCCTACGCCGAGCGAAAGCTGCTCGTGCACGAAGGTGCCGTGCCCCGGCCACTCGATGTAGCCCATGCCCCTGAAGCCGCTGCCTGTGAGCGTGCGGCCCGCGGATTGGAACGAGAGTCCCCACGGCCCGCCGCGCGCAACGTGTGCGGAGAGTCCACCGGACTTAAGGACGGCCTCCTTCTCGGTGACCTTGATCGAGACCTTCGGCTTCTTCTCCTCGAAGAGCGGGATGTGCGGCCCCTTTTCGGCGACCCCGGTGAAGTGCTCGATGCGCACACGGATCACGTCCGTCATCGGGGAATCGATCCGTATCGTAAGCAGGGGCCCCTGCAGCGTGTCGCCCCGGTGGCGAATGGGCCTGCAGGGCGCGTGGAAGACGAGTCCGCGCCCGCTCACCGCCGCATCGTGGGCCTCGGCGGGGTGATGGGCTGTCACGCCCGGTTGCAGGAGCCAATTGCCGTCAGTGAATTTCATGAGATTATGGGGGGCGGACGCGACCGGACCGAGCCCACGCGTGCCGCAGACCTGTGAATGCACCCCATGGCCGCGGTTTCAATTCCCAATTTCACACGCAATCGGGCGGGGCGCCCTGCTCCACCGAGGGTTTGCCCCTCGCCCCGATTTCAGATTGATCGGGGTCCTCTTGGCCGCTCCCGACATCCCGCCCTGCCCGTTCCAGAAGCGTTTCCCGTCGCAGCTTGTCCGCGACGACGTGTTCTACATGAGCCTTGCGTACAACCAGGCCATCGACGCATGGAGGGAGGACGAGGTCCCCATTGGCGCGGTGATCGTCTCGGGGGGCGAGGTCATCGGCCTGGCGCATAACCGCGTCGAAGGCTCGAAGGACCCGACGGCCCATGCCGAGATGCTCGCCATCACCCAGGCCGCCTCACGGCTGGGGGATTGGCGCCTGGAGGGGGCGACCGTCTATGTCACCAAGGAGCCCTGCCCGATGTGCTCCGGTGCCATGGTGATGTCCCGCGTCAAGCGGGTGTGCTACGCGGTCCCGGATCCCAAAATGGGCTGCCTCGGTGGCGCCGCCAACCTGAACGACCTGGCACGCTCAAACCACCACTTTGAGGTATCCCAGGGAGGCGTCCTCGAGGACGAGTGCCGGGAGCTCATCCAGGCGTTCTTCCGGGCCAAGAGGCTGGAAGGGGACCCGCCCTGACCGGCGGCGTGCCAGAGGGAAAAGGCGTCATAAGGTCCAAGGCAGTTGACGCACCGAAACTCTAATATATGTTCCTTACCATGGCTTACGAACTTCCAAAACTTCCCTACGCTTACGACGCCTTGGTTCCCCACATCGATGCAAAGACGATGGAGATCCATTACTCGAAGCATCACCAGGCCTACATCACCAACGCGAACAAGCTCCTCGCGGACCACCCCGCCCTTGCCGCGCTTGAAGTGAACGCCCTGATCGCAGACCTATCGAAGGTGCCCGAGGCTATCCGCGGCGGCTTGCGCAACAACGCCGGCGGCCACAGCAACCACTCCTTCTTCTGGACCATCATGGGGCCGGCCAAGGGCGGGGCCCCGAAGGGCAACCTCGCGAGTGCGATCGACGCCGCCTTCGGGTCATTCGACAAGTTCAAGGAGGAGTTTGCCAAAGCCGCGGCGGGCCGTTTCGGCTCGGGCTGGGCGTGGCTCTACGTGAACGCGGACAAGAAGCTCGCGATCGGCTCGACCGCCAACCAGGACAGCCCCCTGATGGGCAAGGCGGTCGCAGGGATAGAGGGCAAGCCCGTCATCGGACTCGACGTCTGGGAACACGCCTACTACCTCCATTACCAGAACCGCAGGCCGGACTACGTCACGGCCTGGTGGAACGTGGTGAACTGGGACGCGGCAGCGGCCAACTTCGCGGCCGCCTCCTAATCTAGCGCGACCAGACGTTGGCCTGGAGCGCCGGCCCGAAGCTCGCGGGGGTTACCGGCGTGCTCTTGCCTGTCTCCGTGTCGAGAATACACACACGACTGGTCGTCGACGTGCGCGCCGTGTAGACCACGTGGCGCCCATCGGGCAGCCACGAAGGCTCCACGCCGTCAAACGGCGCCTTCGATACCTGCTCGGCATGCCGCGTCGAGAGGTCGAGGACCCCGATCTGGTAGTTGCGTCCGACGCCCATTGTGAAGACCACCTTGTTAGGCGAGGTTCGGCTCCAGTCGGGCTCGGCACAGTAGCGGCTGGTGTCGAAACTCACGCGCTGCGGCGTGCCGCCGGAGGCCGACATGACGAAGAGCTGGGGACCCGGCTCCATCGTGAAGACGATGCGGGAGCCGTCGGGCGACCAGCACGGCGAGGCCTTGGTCGTGTCGGAGTGGGTCCGCCGCGCGACGCCGCGCCCGTAGGCGTTGCTCACATAGATCTCGGTCTCGCCCTCCCCGGAAAGGACCATGGCGACCTGGCGACCGTCCGGGCTGAAACGCGCGCCGCTGTTCGTGCCCTTGAAGCTGACGAACGTGTTGCGCTGGTAGGTTCCCAGGTCGATCTCGAAGATGTCGGGGAACCCCGACTTGAAGAAGCTGGTGTAGATCACCTTCTGGCCGTCCGGCGACCACCTTGGGGTCATTGCGATCGCCCGGTCGTGCGTGATCTGCCGGACGTCCCCAAAGAAAAGGTCCGAGGTGTAGATCTCCTGATGGCCCGTGCGCTCGCCTATGAAGACCAACTTCGACGTGAAATAACCCCGAAGGCCGAGGCCGTTCGTCTTCGCAACGGCGATGTCCGCGGCGGCCAAAAGTGCCTCACGCTGGGTCGTCCCCGAGGCGACCTCGGAGGCCACCGAGCCGCCGCCGAGCCCGCGGAGCACCTCCACACGCACCTGGGCTGCGCCCACGGGCGCAAAACGGATGTCATAGATGTACCCGCTGGCCACCACGTGGTAGCGCCCGCTCGAGCCAAAGGCCTGGAGGGCCAGCGAGTTCAGCTCCTGAGTGGCCCCCGACACCCGGACCGGTATCGTCCGATTGTCGGCCACGACCTCGACCGTTCCGATGTCGCGCTGGGCAAATGCCGGAGCGGCTATTGAGAGTGCTGCCAGGAAAATTTTGATGGTTCTCTGCATGTTTGGAGCGCTTGCGCTCCATTTCTATTTGCGCGCGGGCCGCGCATAACAACTCTTATTTGTGCCGTGACGACCGAAGAAATATTGGCGCAGCTAAAGAATGTGAAGTATCCCGGGTTCAGCCGGGACATCGTTTCATTCGGACTAGTGAAGTCCGCCGTGTTTGAAGGCGGCGTCGCCCATGTCTGCCTGGCCATCACGACCAGCGACCCGAAAGTGCCCAAGCAGCTCCGGGATGACGTAGAGCGGAGCCTCCTGGCGCTGCCGGGAGTGGCCCAGGCGAAGGTCGAGCTTGCCGTTCAGGCGGCAAAGGCGCCCAAGTCCGCCGCGGGCCTGCCTGGCGCCAAGCCGGGCGCTTCCAGCGGCATCCGTCACGCCATCGCGATCGCCTCGGGCAAGGGCGGGGTCGGAAAGAGCACCTTCGCCGTGAACCTGGCCTGCGCCCTGGCCCAGGTCCTTTCCGCCAAGGGGCGGCCCGGCAGGGTCGGGCTGATGGACATCGACATCTACGGGCCCAGCGTGCCGCTGATGATCGGCCTTAAGGGGCGCCCGGAGGTTGAGGGCGAGGGACAGGACTCGTGCCTGCTTCCGATGGAGAGGCATGGGGTCAAGGTGATGAGCATGGGTTTTCTGGTGGACGACAACACGCCGGTCGTATGGCGGGGCCCCATGGTGATGAAGACCGTCCAGCAGTTCGTGCAGAACGTGAAATGGGGCGATCTGGACATCCTTCTGGTCGACCTGCCGCCGGGGACGGGCGATGCGCAGCTTTCCCTCGTCCAGACCCTTCCGCTCGACGGCGCCCTGATCGTCACGACCCCCCAGCCGGCAGCCACCCAGGTGGCGCTCAAGGGCGGACTCATGTTCCAGAAAGTGAACGTGCCGATCATCGGGGTCGCCGAGAACATGAGCTACTTCATCGACCCAGCGGGGCAGCGCCACGCGATTTTCGGCTCGGGCGGAGGCATTGCCACGGCCGAGCGCCTGGCAACGGTGCTTCTCGGACAGGTGCCGCTGATCCCCGCCATCCGCGAAGGCGGCGACAAGGGGATGCCCATCGTCGTGACCGAGCCCGAAGGCGCCGCAGCGGGCGTCTTCCGGGGGATCGCCGAGGCGCTCCTGGCGACGGTCGAAAAGGCTCCGTCAAGACCAATGTAACAATCCGGCGACATTGCCGGCATTGACACCTTGGGCGGCGTTGCTCACATCCTTGAATTTACCGGACGCCCTGAATGACTTCTTCCTCCAAAGAGCCTGCGATCGCGTTATCGCGCGAGTTCGTAAAGCAGTCTAGCCTCTATCAGGAATTCCTCGCGGAGAGGGAGGAGATCCTGAAGCACAAGTGGCTCGAATCCGAGCGGCTTGGCTATGACATCGGGTTTGAGCGGGCGCTGTTGGACTGGATCCGCAAGCACCGCGAAGGTTGGCGCGCCGCGCGCCGCCAGACCCAGACACCGACGGGCTCCGGCGCATCCACCTCGCCCTTTTCGGGTCCGGCCGGACGGCAGAGCTGACTCCGCAACGTTGCGGAAGTCCCGTTACTTAATCTCCTTGTGAAGCGTGTGACGCTTCAGGTGGGGATTGTACTTCTTCTTCTCGATGCGCTCGGTGACGGTCTTCTTGTTGCGCCTCGTGAGATAGCGGGAAACGGGTTTGCCCTCTTTGCGGGCCTCTGTGCACTCCAATGTTACGACTTCTTGCATGGGATTTAAGCGGTTGAACGGTCAGAAGTAACCGGACGGGCACGCCGCGCAACCCCAAAGTGCGCCGCAAGCCCACTCTAGCGCCGCTTTTCTGTCAGCGGAAGCATCACGCCCCGCCTGAAAAGGGTCACCTGGGCCGTGCTAGAGGACACGGCAATGGCAATGCAATTGGCCGAAACACTGATGGCCGCCGCCGCCGCATGCCGGCTGCCAAGCCCGCTGGGGAGCGTGATCCCGTTCCCATTGGCCTGGACCAGGCTGCCCGCCGACTCCACCACCCCATCGCCCCGAATCACGAAGGCCCCATCAATCGACGAGAATTCCTTAACCGTCTCGTCCATGAATGGATTAAGGATATTCCGGTCCTCCTCCTTGTAGCCGTAGAAGGGGTTCAAAACGAGGGGCTTGGTGTATTCCTCGACCTTCTTGGTGTCGCCGACCACGAAAAGGCAGCCCACAGGCCGCCCTTCCCTGCCCTCGACCGCGAGTTCAGTGGCCACGGCAAGCACACGCTCAAGTACCTCCGGCTTAACATCCTCGGGAAGCAAATCTTTCGCCGACCCGGAAAAGAGCGTCTGGAATTCCCGCTCGATCTCGGCCACCACGATCGTGTCGAACTGGTTGCTGCCCGTGATGCCCCCGACGCAGCAGATCCTGTCCTTGAAACCGATGATCCCGCGCGTGAGCGCCACGAGGAGCGCGCTGCGCAGCTGGGCTAGCCTCTGGCTTGAGAATGACCGCACCTGGATCGTGCTTGCGAACCGGCCCTCGCCCTCCTCCACCTCGATCGGGTTGCGGGTCACCAGGATCGTCTTGAGGGTCGGCCGGAGCATGTCGGGCTCGACGCCCCCGATGAAGGTGTCCCCGAAGACCATGGTGGCGCTGCAGCCGGCGCCCTTGGCGACGTGCTCGGCCTGCCGGAACATGAGCCGGTTGACGCGATTTTGCTGGGCCTGCATCGGCCTCATCCCGCCAAACCCGCCCAGGAGCTGCTCGTAGAGCGTGTCCAGGTCGGGCGCGTTCACGAAGCTGTCGACCAGCTCCTGCTCCCTTACGAGCCTGCCGATTGACGCAAGAACCTGGAGAGTGTCCCGTGCGGATTCCCCGGCGATCAGCATCACGATCAGGTGCACGCGCTCTCCCGACATCGCTCCCTGGTGCCTCATTCCGGCGCGGCTTCGGCCGATCGCCAGGATGTAACGGCGCGACGTCTTGACGCGGACATGGGGAAGGGCGACGCCCAGGCCCAGGTAGGTTGTCATCGAGCTCTCGCGGGCCAGGAGGCCCTTGAGGATCGCATCCCGCTTCAGGTCGGGGAACCGTGCGATGCAGACATCAAGGAGCTCGGCCAGTGCAGCCTCAAGCGTCGGGCTCCGCAGGTCGATGATCCGGCTACGGGCGATTATCTTGTCGAGCCGCATGACTGGACCCGGCTTCTAGCGCTCCCACTCCAGGGCGCCTTTTTTGACCTCGTAGACCAGACCCAGGACCAGGACGAAGATAAAGAAGAGTATCGGCCCCAGGATCGAAATGTGCTCGTGGAGGAATTCGCGGTAGATGAAGACCCAGGGCACAAGGATCACGATCTCCAGGTCGAAGAGCATGAACAGGAGCGCGGTGACGTAGAACTTGACCGAGAAGCGGGTGTGCACGACGCCCTCGCCGGCGATGCCGCACTCGTAGGCGGAATCCTTGATCTTCGTGTGCTTTCCCCTCTGGCCGAGCAGGTGGCTCGAAAGAATCACCACGCCGGTGATCCCTGCGGCGAGGACCGCCTGGATGAGAAAGGGAAGGTATGCGGCCGATGTCATACTAGGGTTCGCGAGCCTGCTTGCGCCTACGGCGCGAGACAAGTCGTTTGTGAAAATCGAAGGTCAGTCGACGTCAATCATCCGAGCGTCCTTGATCAGGGTCGATCCGACACCGAGGGTCTCGGCAAACTCGAGCGTTCGGATCTCCTCCGAGATAGGTTCAAAGCCCTCGTGCTTGCGCGCGAGATTGATGCGGGCGCGCATGAGCGCATCCATCATGACGGGATCGGTGCCGAGCCAGACGAGGGGCTCGGTCTTCGAGTAGAGCGAATTGAAAAACGGGCCCCCGATATATTGGTAGTGCTCGAGGCTTGTGATCGTGAAGAGCCAGGTCTGGCGAAGCTCGGGAATCGCGCTCATCTCGGCCACCGCGGCAGGGGCCGTGGCGGGCGAGCGGAAAAAGCGGGCCGTGTTCGAGGCGTTCCAGAGGGTGGCGTTCACCAGCGCCCCGTTCACCCCGAGCACCTGGTGGTCCGTATAGACGGGCAGGTTGATCCAGAAGTCGGTGTCCAGGAAAAGGGGCGTCGCTAGGAAGCTCTTCCTGTCCTCCTCCTTCGTCGAGGTGTTGGGGACGCCCTCGGTCTGGTGCGCCGCAAAGATGGGGTCAAATCGCTCGGGCAGCGGGCTGTCGTAGAACCAGACCGGGTCGTAGTACCGGTTGGATTCCAATACGAAGACCGGGTTGCCCTTGAACTGGGTGTCCCCGGTGACAAGCGACGGAAGGTAGCCCGTCATCCGCAGGCGAAGCTGGTTGAGGCCGACCAGGAATATCTTGTTGTTTGCATAACCCCGCCGCTCAAGCGCCGAGATCACGCCCTTCACCAGCGCCGTCGGCGTCGCCATGCCAGGGCCCGAGTCGGAGTAGATCTTCAATCCCACCTTCTTCTTCGCACCGGGCACAATCTTGTGGCCGGATGCCTTCTCGTAGGCCGAGATCAACTTCTCGACCTCGGCGTCATAGTCCTTGTCGTCAAAACCCTGCAGGTGAGCCTGCCAGACCGGCTCTGTCGGGGCCCGCTTGACCTCCGGGGTGAACTCGGCCCTCAGAGTGGGCGCCCCGGCTGAGGCAAGGAGGGCCACTAGGGCTGCTAAGGTGGAAATTCGCATGGGTGTATAAAGGTATATGTCGCCTGCGGCAGGACAAAGTTTCCTAAAAGGCTGACTTTGCGTCCCAGACGGACCCGGGAACTTGACAGCCTCCCGGGGCGGTTGAAAGTGGATTCTTCTTACGGCAGGCAGGGCCCGTCCCGGATGCCCGCGCGTAATCCATGCCCGTCATCAAACCCAGCTGTGTCCGTGACCTGAAACTTCGCGTCAACCTCGCCGATGTCATTTCGCGTGTCGTGGCGCTGAGGAAGGCCGGAGGGAGCCGGTTGAAGGGGCTTTGCCCTTTTCACAATGAGAAGACGCCGTCCTTCAACGTGGACGCCGACAAGGGGTTCTATAAGTGCTTTGGGTGCGGGAAGGCGGGGGACGCGATCACGTTTGTGCGCGAGACCGAGCAGCTCTCCTTCACCGAGGCCGTTGAGACGCTCGGTCAGCGCTACGGCGTGGCCATCGAGTACGAGGAGGGCTCGGGTCCGAGCCGCGAGGAGCGCTCGCTCCGTCAGGAACTCTTCGACCTTCACGACCAGGCCGCCGGCCATTTCAACGATGTGTTCCGCGCCTCCGGACCCGCGGGCGACTTCATGCGGGCTTACTGGGTGAACGACCGCCGCTTCACGCCCGAGTTGGCCGAGGAGTTCAAGATAGGAGCAGCCGGTCCCGACGGCTCGGGCCTGCCCGCAGCGATTCTCAAGAAAGGCTACTCCGAGGATGCCCTTCGCCAGTGCGGCCTGTTCTTCATCCGCGACGACGCGATGATCACGGTAGGCGCGCTCCGGTGCCGCTTCAGGGGACGGCTGATGATCCCCATCAGGGACCACCAGGGGCGCGTGGTCGCGTTCACCGCACGGCAGACCGCGCTCACGCCCGAGGACGACCCGGCGCACGAGGCAAAGTACGTGAATTCGCCGGAGACCCCGATCTTCACAAAGGGAAACCTTCTGTTCAACCTGGACCGCGCCCGGACCGCCGTCGGCGAAGGCAGGCCCTTTGTCCTGGTCGAGGGGCAGCTTGACGCCCTTCGCTGCTGGTCAGTCGGCCTGAAGACCGCCGTAGCCCCCCAGGGCACCTCGCTTACGGACGGCCAGCTCGCGCTCCTGAGGCGCTACCACACCGAGCTTGAATGCTTCTTCGACAGCGACTCCGCGGGCCAGAAGGCGGCGCTGCGCATGCTGCCGATGGCGCTCAAAGCAAATATAGAGGTGCGCTTCCTGACGCTCGCGGGCGACGCAAAGGTCGACCCGGACCTGCTCTTCCTGGAAAAGGGGATCGCCGCGTACGAGGCGGTCCGAAAGTCGTCGCTTTCGGCGATGGCGTTCGCCTGCCGCGCCTACCTCCCCGCGCCGGGCTCGTCCTCCTCCGAGCAGAGGTCGCGCGCGGCCCAGTCCGTCCTGGCCCTGATCGCGGCCGCAGAAAGCGAAGTGTCGCGAGCCTCATTCATATCCGAGGCGGCCGCGGTCCTTCAGCTTCCCGCATCGGCGCTGCAGAGCGACCTGAGCCGCACGCTGGGGCGCGCAAGACTCACGCCGGGGCACGCCCAGGCGCCTATCGCGCCCCCTAAGGCGTCAGGAAACGTGTCGCCCGAGCACGACCTCCTTAGGCTCTTCCTGCACTTTGAGCCGCTCGCCCGTCCCATGAGCTCGGCGATACCCCACCAATGGATAGATCAGGGACAGCCCGCTGGGGTCCTCCTCAACCGCTTCCTGGGCGAGGTGGAAAGCGGCAATTGGCCCGGCCGGGACCATCTCGAAACACTTATAGAAAATGATGATGAAAAATCACTTGTGGCGTCGTTGCTCTTCGACGTGCCGGTGATCGACGATCCCTTCAAGGTCGCCCGGGAGGGTATCCGCCGCCTTCGAGACCGGATCATTGAGCCCCGTATTCGCCAAATAGAACTTGCATTAGCTAGCGCCCCATCGGACTTTAACGATGACTCATCGTCGCTCCTACGGGAATTGTCAGATCTGCAGCGCCAGCTCCGGCAACCGGTTACAATGACCGAGGCCGGGTGAGGTGGTGCATTCTCAATTCCCGAATATCTATTCATGCCTCGCAAAGCCAAACAAGCAGACAACCCGAACTCAGAAGCCGTCGAGAACGCACTGGCTGGCGCCCCACAGGCGCCGGTTGAGGGAGGCGATGCCTCGGCACCCATAGGGGGCATCAACGAGAAGATCCGCCAGCTCATCCGGCTCTCGAAGGAGCAGGGGTATTTGACGTTCGACGACATCAACGAGGCCCTGCCCGAGTCGATCGAGAACCAGGAGGAGATCGATAACGTCCTTTCCATTCTCCAGAACTTGGAGATCGAAATCCTGGAGCCCGACCAGGTAGAGGACTACAAGCAGCGCCAGGAGGAGGCCGAAGAAGAGGAGTCGCGCTCGTCGCAGAATGACATCCTCGACGACCCGGTGCGGATGTACCTGAAGCAGATGGGGCAGGTCCCGCTGCTGACGCGCGAGCAGGAGGTCGAGATTTCGAAGAGGATCGAGAACGCCGAGCTGAAGGCGCAGGAGGCGCTCTTCCAGGCCTCGGCCGTCGGCGCCTACATCGCCGCGCTCGGAGACAAGCTGCTCAAGCGCGAGGAGCGCTTCGACCGGATCGTCATCGACAAGAAGATCGAGAGCCGCGACGCGTACTTCAGGACCCTGCCCAAGCTGGTCGAGACCACGCAAAAGAACGAGGCGGGCACCTCCGAGGCTTGGCACGAGCAGGCAAAGGCCCGCACGGAGCCCGAGCGCAAAAAGGCGCTGTCCAAATTCCGCCGCCGAGAGACCGCGCTGAGGGCCAATTTTTCGAAGTTCTTCTTCAAGCTGAAGGTGTACGAGGAGTACCTGGAGCAGCTGCGCCCCACCCTCGAGGAAATCGAGGCCGTCCAGATCCAGCTCGAACGCGCAAAGCACCCGAAGACGAAGAAGGACACCGCGATCGACACGCGCGCAATCCACAACCGGCTCAAGCACATCGAGCTTGAGCAGAGGATCACGCCCACGCAGCTGCTCGAGGTCTACCACCAGACGATGACCCACGTGCGCGAGGCGCACCGCGCGAAGACCGAAATGGTCGAGGCGAATCTACGCCTGGTGATCTCGATCGCCAAGAAGTACACGAACCGCGGCCTCTCCTTCCTAGACCTAATCCAGGAGGGCAACATGGGCCTGATGAAGGCGGTCGAGAAATTCGAGTACAGAAGGGGCTACAAGTTCTCCACGTATGCGACTTGGTGGATCCGCCAGGCCATCACGCGCTCGATTGCCGACCAGGCCCGCACGATCCGCATCCCGGTCCACATGATCGAGACGCTCAACAAGGTCATGCAGGTGCAGAAGCAGCTTCTCCAGGAGTACGGCCACGAGCCCACGCCTGACGAGGTGGCCGACGAAATGAACCTGCCCGTCGACCGCGTGCAGCAGATCATGAAGATGGCGCAGCAGCCGATCTCGCTGCAGTCGCCCGTCGGGGACGGCGACGACACCTCCTTCGGTGACTTTATCGAGGACAAATCCGCCGAGAACCCGTACGACATGACGGCGTATTCGCTCCTGCGCGAGAAGATCATCGACGTCCTGGACACGCTCACCGAGCGCGAGCGCCGGGTGCTTTCCCTGCGTTTCGGGCTGGTGGACGGCTACAGCAGGACCCTCGAGGAGGTCGGCAAGCAGTTCAAGGTGACCCGCGAGCGCATCCGCCAGATCGAGGCGAAGGCGCTTCGCAAGATGCGCCACCCGACACGCATCCGCCAGCTGCACGGCTTCTTTGACGCCGAGCAGATCGACAACGCCCAGAACCTCCTGAAGGTCGCGGCGTCGTTGAAGCCGCCGCGGTCCTAAGAGCCCAATGGAACACTCTTGCTTAGGCCACAATCGGGGCTAAATTACCGCTATGACACCCTTCAATATCCAATTGGCCGGATTGATCCCCACGGGTGGCGGCGAGTGGGTCCTCATTCTTCTGATCGTGCTCCTGCTCTTCGGGGGCACGAAGCTGCCCCAGCTCGCAAAGGGCCTGGGCCAGTCGGTCAAGGAGTTCAAGAAGGCCTCCAAGGAGGAGGAGCCCACGGCTCCCGCCAAGGAAGAGCTAAAGAAACCCGACACGTCAGGGACGCACGGAACCAACTAGGGGCCCCCCCGGGCCTCGGATTCAGCTGCCGGTTGCGGGATTATCCGTCAGCCATCGGCGGAAGCTGCGGATCTGGTCGGGCGTGCCAAGGACAAGAAGCTCGTCGGCCGGATGCAGACCCTCATGGGCTGCGGGGTTAAGGATTCGCACCTCTCCCCGGCGAATCCCTGCGATCTGGACCCCGTGGTTCCGGGCCGGTGAGATCTCTCCGAGCGTGCGCCCGCTCGCGTGGCTGAAGACGGGCACCAGGACGGAGTCCATGCGCACCTCCTCGATCAGGGAATCGGTGTCCAGCGTGCCGGAAACCGCCCCCAGGAACACGCGACCGCGCTGCACCTGCTCCATGGTTCCCATCAGCAGCACCTTGTCGCGGGGATAGACGACCGACTCCGGGGGCGGAAGCGGGATCATGAAGCCCTGGCGCTCGATGCCGACCACCGAGCAGCCGAACCGTGCCCGCAGGTCGAGCTCCGCAATGGTCCGGCCCTGGCAGTCGGCGAGATCGGGTAGCGTGCAGTCGATCATGTGGAGGTCCCAATCGGGGTGCTTCCCGAGCCAGGGTGCGGTCGTCGAGGTCATCTTGGTCTCGGACACCTCGATCGTGTTCTTCAGTTCCACTTCGAGCACGCAGTGCCAGTAGATGAGCCGGCGGCGGAGCACGACGACGGCGAGGGCGCCGCCCCCTGCGCTCGCAATCAGGAGCCACCGCGCCGTGTCCTCCGCGGGGACGATGGCGATCAGCCAGATAACGAGGAGCCCCGCCACCAGGGCCTTAAGCCCTGTCTCGACCATGGGCGCCAGTTCCTTGGCCCTGGGATGGTTCGAGGTCGAGACCTGCGCAAAGAGAAGGGCCAGGGCCGAGCAGTTCCTCCAGATGGCCACCAGCGGCGCGATGACAGCGAGGGAGAGGATCATCCAGAAGCCGACCTGGGCGCCGTTCGGGAACATCCAGTCCTTGCCGAGCCAGTCCTCGACCGCGGTGTAGAGCTCCCGGGAGAAGACGAGCACGCCGCTCACGAAGAGCATCTCGATGCCGATCTGCGCGAAACGCTTCCTGCTGAGCTGCCAGAGGGCGCTGCGTTTGCGCTGACGCATGAAGCGCTCGAGCCAGTCCTGATAGTACCGAAGCAGGTCCCTTAGCCACCCCGGCTGCCGCCCGATGAGGGTCGAGGCGATCGAGTCCGAGTTGCGTGCCGCAAAGGGAGTAGCAAGGGTCGTAAGAAGCGACACGCCGACAGCTAGGGGGTAAAAGCGGGCGGGCACGACCGCCGCCCCCACGCCCAGCTGGGCGATCACGAAGGAGAATTCCCCGATTGGTGACGCCATGAGTCCCGCCCTCAGGCTGTCCTTTTGCGGAATCCCGATCATCCATAGGCCGGCCGTCACGGCCATGGGGCGCGCCAGGAGCGTGAAGGCCGCCACCGCTGCGATGAGCCCGGCGGTCTGCACGAACTCGTGCACGTCGATCTGCATGCCGATCGCGACGAAGAAGACCGCGCTGAAAACGTCCTTCATCCCCTCGAATGTGCGCTCGACCTGGTGGCGGTGGGGCGTCTCGGCGACGATGATTCCCAGGAGAAAGGCCCCCAGCGCAAGCGAGTAGCCCGCCCTCTGGGCCAGGATGGCCAGGCCGAAGAGGAGCGCCGCGAGCCCCAGGGTCTGGAGTTCCTCGTCCATGGAGACGCTCATCCGCTTCAGGAGCCAGGGAATGAAGATGAGGCCCGCAACCCCAACCATGGCGACGAAGGCTCCCAGGTGCACGAGCGTGACGCCCATGGCCGAGGCATGGCTCGCCCCGACGCCCCCCAGCTGGACCACCGACTCCAGGAGCGCCAGCATTGCGACGGCGACCACGTCCTCCAAGACGGACACCCCGATCGCCAATTGGCCGGCCCGCTCATGGTTAAGCCCGGTCTCGTGCAGGATTTTGCCAATGATAGAGGAGGAGGAAATCATCAGGATCCCCGCGAGAAAGAGGCCCTCCGTGGAGCTCCATCCCAGGACGGCGGCAAAGAGCCTGGAGAGATAGTACATCGCAGCGGCGCCCACGAAGACGGCGGCCACCAGCGGCAGCCCGAGGCGCCTCAAGCGCCGAAGGCTCAGCCGGAGCCCTATCGAGAACATGAGGAAGACCAGGCCCACCTGGGCGAGGGTCTCGATCCCCACGATATCGGAAACGAGCGAGAGGTAGGGCATCCCCGGGCCCACGAGGATCCCGGCCGCCAGGAACCCCACCACGGTCGACAGCCCGATCCTCTGGCAGAACCAGCTCACCGCGCCGGCGACAACCAGGATAATCGCCAGATCTTGTATGAACAGGATACCGTGCATGGCCGCCGAGCTGGAAAATCGCTTCGGTTGCCCCAAGCCGTCAACCCAAAGCGGCGTATTTCCCTCGTTGACAGCTTCCTGCGCAGCGCATTCGATTCCGTCGGCGGCAACGCCAGCGACACCAGCTCCCCCCGCAACACGCGAACATGGCCAACCTTTTCGGTTATTTCTCCAACGACATCGGTATCGATCTCGGAACGGCCAACACGCTCGTATACCTGAAGGACAAGGGAATTGTCCTGCGCGAACCTTCGGTGGTGGCACTCGACACGGTGACACGCAAGGTACGCGCGGTGGGTGACGAGGCGAAACGGATGCTCGGGCGCACCCCGGGAAACATCACGGCGATCCGCCCCATGAAGGACGGCGTCATCGCCGACTTCGACGTGACGGAGGCGATGCTCCGCTACTTCATCCAGAAGGCGAGCCAGAGCTTCAGGGCCCCTCCCCGCGTGGTGATCGCGATCCCGTCCGGGATCACCGCGGTAGAGAAGCGCGCCGTGATGGACAGCGCCACCCACGCCGGGGCGCGGAAGGTCATCACCATACCCGAGCCGATGGCCGCGGCCATCGGTGTCGGACTGCCGATCGACGAGCCCGCCGCTAACATGATCGTGGACATCGGCGGCGGCACCACCGAGATCGCCATCATTTCCCTGAACGGAATCGTGTTCTCAAAGTCGATCCGCGTGGCGGGCGATGAGCTGGATGCGGCCATCATCGGCTACATGAAGCGCGCCTACAACCTGCTGATCGGCGAGCGCACGGCCGAGGAGATCAAGATGAGGATCGGGTCGGCCTATCCGCTGGATGAGGAGCTTTCGATGGAGGTTAAGGGCCGCGACTCCGTCGCCGGGCTGCCGAAGACGATCCACATCACCTCCCAGGAGGTCCGCGAGGCCCTATCGGACACGATCGCGTCGATCGTCGACGCGGTCCGGACCACCCTTGAGCGCTGCCCACCCGAGCTTTCCGCCGACTTGGTGGACCGCGGGTTCGTGATGGCGGGCGGCGGATCGCTGATCCGCGGCATCGACCGACTCTTGAGCGACAAGACAGGGCTGCCCGTCACGGTGGCCGATGATCCCCTCTCTGCCGTGGCCAATGGAACAGGAGCCGTTCTGAACGACCTGTCCTGGCTCATGCAGAACGCGTGAGGATTGGGCGCTCCCAGCGATTTGAACAAGCCCGACCCTTCTTAGTGCTGGGTTTGGCCCTCGCGGCTTGGCTGGTGGCGCCGATCGCGGTGAAAACGGCGGCCCGGGCGAGTTTCTTCGAAATGACGGCGCCCGTGGTGGCGGCCTCCTCCTACGTGAACGACCTCCAGAAGTTCTGGGCGCTCAGGCTCCACTCCAAGGACGAGCTGATCGAGGCCGGCCGCGACATGGCCCGGATAAACTCAAAATACTCGCTCTCCGTGCAGCAGACAGGCGAACTCCAGGCCGAGGTGGACCGGCTGGGCGCCCTGCTGAAGATGCCACCGATTGAAGGCTACAGGTTCGAGCACGCGCGCGTGGCACAGCGTGATTTTTCAGCCTGGTGGCAGCGGATGGTGATCCGCAAGGGCGCGGACTACGCGATCCCGGTGGGCGCCCCCGTGGTCTACAGCGGGGGAATCGTGGGCCGGGTCTCCGAGGTGCACGCCTACACCTCGGTCGTCCAGCTCACCACGGACCCGGGCCTAAGAATCGCCGCCGTGGTTGATGGCGACACCCGGCCGATCAGCTACCAGGGCGGCGACAACCAGGTCTTTGGCGCGCCCAAGGGCGCCATCGAGTTCGTGCCCCTAGACGTCTACGCGAGCAGCACCGTTCCGAAGCGCCTGGCGACCTCGGGCCTGGGCGGCGTCTACCCCCCGGGGCTCACGATCGGCAGGATCGTCCACGTCGAGTCGAGCGCGGACGGGCTTTTCAAGACGGGCGAGGTCGAGCTCGACCCGCGGCTCTCGGAGCTGACCGAGGTCACCGTGCTCGTTAAGGACGATTCCCTCTAACTGGGAAACCCACCATGCGCGGCGCCGTCGCCCTTTTCCTGACCCTCTACCTGCTGCGCGCGCTTGTCGCGGAGGCGAACAACGCGCTCTCCGGGCTGCATGTGTGGCTGTTCGCCGGGGGCCTCTTTGTCGTCTATTCGGCCCTCGCGGTGCCCTTCCGCGAGGGATTCGCGGCGTCGGTTCTCGGAGGGCTCCTGTGCGACTGCGTGAGCCCGGTCGCGTTCGGGACCCACGCGGTGCTCTTCGCTGCCGCGCACGCCGTCGTCTTCAACCTGCGGGAGCGGCTCCAGCGCGACGAGACCGCCATCAGGGTTGTCGTGGCGCTTCTGGTGAACCTGGCCCTGTTCATCGCCCTTAGTGTCCTTCGAATGCGCACCTCGCACCTGGGTGCGGGGGCGTGGCCGCGGCTCCTCTCGGACCTCTTCTGGTCGGAGGCGGCGCTGCTCGTGGCCGCACCCTGGTTCTTTGCCCTGCAGCTGCGCACGCTCGAAATGGCGCGTGCGAACCCGCCTAGGCTGGCGTAGGGTCCCCCACCCCTTTCTCCCGTGGCCGCGCCCTCCGAACGCTCAGGAAGCCTTGTCGAGTCCAAGACCGGATTCGACCCGAGGCTGATCGCCTTCCACGGGGTCGTGGCCCTGCTCCTCGGTATCCTGACCGCGGGCCTTGCCTACCAGCAGCTGTACAAGGGGGCGATGCACCATGAGCAGGAGCGCCAGCAGAACGAGCGCCGGGTGATCGTCCCGGGGCCTCGCGGGAACATCTTTGACAGGAACGGCCGGCTCCTTGTGGGCAATCGGCCGCGGTTTGCCGTGGTCCTCTACTTGGACGAACTGCGCCCCGAGTTTCGCGAGGAATTCATCCGCGTGCGCAACAACTACAGGAAGACCAGCGAGGGCGACATGCCGACCAACGCCCAGCTCGAGCGGATCGCCCACACGAGCGTCGTTAAGCGCTACATGGACCAGGTGAACGAATTCCTCGGCCGAAGCGGCCCCGTCGACTCCGCGGGGCTCCAGCGGCACCTGGAGCGTCAACTCCTGCTGCCCTACACGCTCGTCGATGACCTCAAGCCCGAGGAGTTTGCGCGCCTGATCGAGCACTTGCCTGTCAACTCGCCGCTCCAGGTCTACACGTCGAACACCCGCTACTATCCGTATGCGGGGGCTGCGGCCCACACCTTGGGCTACGTGGGCGTGAACGAGGGGGCCGACGACGAGGAATTCCCTGGAGAGGGGCTGACCACGCTCAAGATGAAGGGCTCCATCGGCAAGGACGGCCTAGAGAAGGAGTTCGACTCCACGCTCCAGGGCGAGGCCGGCTACACGATCCTCCGGGTCGACCCGTCGGGGTACAAGGTGAACCCCCCGATCGAGCACCGTCTACCCGTGCAGGGGCATAGCCTCACCTCCAGCCTCGACATAGACCTCCAGCAGGCCGCCGAGGACGCGATCGCCGACCAGACCGGAGCCGCGGTCGCGATGGATGTTCGCACGGGCGAGGTGCTCGTCATGGCCAGCCTGCCCGGCTACGACTTGAACGCGTTCTCCCCGAGACTCTCCTTCGCGGCGGCGGCGGACATCGAGGAACGGAAGGCCTGGACGAACACGGCCCTGAACGGGGTGTACTCTCCCGGCTCCACCTTCAAGCTCGTCGTCTCCATGGCCGCCCTGATGTCGGGAACCGTAAAGCCAGGGGACACGCCTGCGGACTGCGAGGGCTCGATGATGATCGGCAACCGGCGGTTCTCCTGCGACAACGGGCTGGGCCACCATGGGCTGCTCACGCTGCCCGAGGCGATCTCGGAGAGCTGCGACATCTATTTCTGGACGGTGGGGCTAAAGACTGGCGCCGACGCGATCGCCGCGGAGGCGCGGCGTTTTCACCTGGACCGGCCGACGGGCATTGAGCTCCCCGGCGAGACCCACCGGATGCTGATCCCCGACCCGGAATGGAAGCAGGCCAAGCGCAGCGAGAGCTGGTCTCCGGGCGACACCGCCAACATGTCGATCGGCCAGGGATTCGTGGGCGAGACCCCGCTCACCATGGCCTGCTTCGCGGCCTCGCTGGCCCGCGGCGAGACATGGACCAAGCCCACGCTGATCCACGAAGCCAACCGACCCGAGCAGCATACGGAGCCGATCGGCCTCTCTGAGTCCCAGCGGGAAGCCATCCTGAAGGGCATGGAGGGCTGCGTAACCGAGGGCACGGGCAAACTCCTCACGACGCTTGAGACCCTGCGGGTCCCGGACGTCCGGATCGCCGGCAAGACGGGCACCGCCCAGATCATACGACCCCAGGGCAGGGTCGATGAGGCCTGGTTCATCTGCTTTGCGCCCGCCGAGAACCCGGAGATCGCAATCGCGGTCGCCGTGGACGGCACCGTTCCCGGCGAGAACTTTGCCGGCGGCCGCTACGCCCTGCCCGTCGCGTCCGCCATCCTCAAGAGGTACTTCGAGAAGAAGCACGCCGCGATCGCCGCGAACTAGAGGCCGCCGTGCGCGCCCTCCGGAAGACCTCGGGCGGGCGCGGCCACGTTTGAGTCGGGCCGTAGCGGAGCCTCTGCAGGTCGGCGACCAGCGGCTCCGGCCCGTCAACCCGCAACAGCCACCTGCCCGCTTCCCTCCTGACCGGATCGACCCTGTGGCCGCGGCCCGCGAGGGCGAGGCTCCAGCGGCCGGTGGCGACAAGCCAGGCGAGCGTCCCTGCGACAAGGGCGATGATCCCCAGGCGAGTCAGCCGTTCCCCGTTCCACGGCCCCTTGACCCAAGCCTTCACCCGACCCGCTACTCCCGCGACGGCATCCCTCAGCCATGCGCTTGAGGAGCCCGTCGCCTCCTTCACGGCCTTCAGCGTGTCGGCCTGGGACTGCTGGTCGAAGTTCACAATCCTCCTGTACCAGAACACCCGCAGGCTGTTCAGCCGGGCCGACCAGCTTCGATCCATGAGGCCCGCGATCGCGGCGTCGCCCTTCTCCTTTGACGCGTCCGATCCCGCTGCGACCCCAAGCGGGTCCTCCCTAAGCCACGATCCCTTCCGGGCGTCCCAGATCTCGACCCATGCGTGCGCGTCGGAGTTCCGGATCGTGTAGTTGCCCGAATAGGCGTTCCACGTCCCGCCCTTAAAGCCGGTGACCACCCGCGCGGGGATCCCCTCGGATCTGGCCAGAAGAACAAGGGCTCCCGCGAAGAGCTCGCAGTGCCCCGCCTCGGCCGAGGCCACCCAGCGCACGAGCGGGTCGCCCTGGCCCTCGGGGATATGCGGGGAAAGCGAGTAGCGGTGCGTTGCCCTGAGCCACTGCATGGCCTTGTCCGCGAAACCCTGGGCCCCCGCCGTGGGGCCGATCTGCGATTCGAGCCTCGCAAGCACCGCCCTGTCCGAATCATTGAGATCGAGCCCGAGCTGGAGAGGAGGGCCAATCGGCCCCCTGCTCCGCCAGCGCGCCGCGAACTTCGGGTCCCTGATCTCCGAGGAGTCGGCGCTCATGCCCTCGACCCGGTAGGCCGTCATCGCCGCAGGCTCGTCTCGGAGCGCCACGATGGAAAGATCCTGGGAAAACCTGAAGTTCTGGGCCTCCCGAAACCGGAGTGCCGAGAACCTCCCGAGGGTCGGCAGGTAGCGGCTCACGCCGGATTCCATGTAAAAGGTCCACGTGGCCCCCGACCTTCCCGCAAAATAGCCCGTCTGCAGGTTCGCGGTCGTGCGCTCGCGCCCCAGCTCCGAGCGGAGCACGGCCGACATTTTGAATCCGCCGTTCTTGTACTCGTCCAGCACCACCATCCTCCAATAGGGCGAAGCCGGCGCCTGGGACGGGTCCGAGAGGTCCACGTTGAACGCGATGCTGTCGTCCTGGGTTATCTCGGTGATGTCCCCGAACTTGATCGAGTCATTGAACCCGGTCATGGCCTTCCGGGTGATAAAGCGCTCGAGGAAGAGGCTGTTCTCAAGCTGGAACCTGGGGATCGCCAGGAAGAGGAGGCCCGAGACAACGACGACCCCGAGGAACAACCCGACCGCCGATGCCAGGAGCCGCCAGTCGGAAATCTCCCAGAGCCGGGCAAAGAGCCTGGGCCAGTCCGCGTGCGCGGCCCACGAAGGAAGGACGCCCCTGACGGCGAGCTTCGGCGCTGTCCCACCCTCCGTCGAGTCGATGATCGTGACCAGCATGAGCAGGCACAGGGCGCATGCCGTGAAAACGAGGATCTGCGCGGCAAAAAGGAGCGAGACCGTGAGGACACCGGCCACCACGATCAGGAAGAGGCCGAGGACCACGATCTGCAGGTCGTCGCGCCGCGCGCGGTAGCTGATTCCCCGGTAGAGGAGCAGCATCAGGTCCAGCCTCACGATGGCAGGAAGGAGCTGCCCGGTGAACCTCAGGTCGGAGGCAAAGAAGGCGAGGATCGCCGGGAACGCCAGACGGTGCACCCATACGTGGACCCGGGCCGGCAGCCTCGGCCAGACGAGCGCCAGGAACACGCCGGCCAGCGCCACGGCCGCCATCACCTCGGAGTTGATGTCGAGGTAGAAGACCGTCGCGATCGAGAGCAGCATCAGGACACCGCCGAGCAGCCAGCGGAGCAGGTGCAGCTCTTCCAGGCTAAGTTGCGGCGGCTTTGGTCGCATTGATGTAGGCCGCGACTCCGCGCGTCCCCTCCGGTTCGAAGACCATGACGTTCTGGCGGGGACGCGCGGCGACCGTCGCCCCACCCGGCCCCGGGGCGGCCCACGGCACGCATTTCGCCAAAGCTAGGCGGTCCAGGAACGATTCCAGGTCCGCCAGCCTCTTGGTCGCCACGGGCTGCCCCTGGTCGATCGTGGTTGACTGGAGGCGGCCCGCGCGGAAGAGGTCCTGCGCCATCGTGGCCGCCATGCTCACCATCACCTCGAACTGCTCCGGCCTTGTCCATACGCCTGCATCCGTCCTGACCCAGATCGAGCACGCATCGGAGTTCTGCGAGGAGAACTGGCGGATCAGGAGGCGGCGTTTTCGGGCACTGGCCTTCCAGTGGATCAGCCGGTGTGAATCGCCGGTCTCGTAGCCCCTCAGGGCGATCATCTCCCCCTCGTGGCCCAGGGTGGCCTGGCGCACGTCGCCCTCGGGGCGCCTCGGGGTCGCGCCCGCCAGGCGCCGGTACTCCACCGATGCGGGCCAGACCGGGACGTCCCTGCGCAGGTCGGTCCCGGTCAGCTTGCGCAGGAAGCCGAATGGAAACAAGGAGCCCACGCCCCGCAGCTCAATCCTCACCAGGCCCCTGCGTGCGGGCGTGAAAACCCAGTTGAGTCTTGCGTCGGCGCCCGGGTCCAGGCGCGTGCGCAGGTGGACGGTGCCGCGCGCCTCCTCGGCTTCGGCCTTCGAGAGCGTGGACCAGATGTCGATGCCCTTCGCGGTGATCGTCGACTCGGGCCGCCCCGGCGGACGCCGCTCGAAGGGCCCGGCCGAGAACTCAAACCAAAGCGCGTAGGTCGGCAGGAACTTCTTTCCGTTTCTGAGCTGGAGGCTCACCTCCGCCTGCTGGCCGGCCCTGAGCGGGGGCTCGACCTCGAGCTGCCAGGAGAGGCCGCGCAGGTTGAACCACGCCAGCACGCCGCTCAGAATCAGGCACGCAAGGAGGAGTGCCAGCGCGATGAACAGGATGTTGCTGGACGAGTTGTAGGCCGCCGTTCCGATGCCGAGGGATAGTCCGATCAGCACAACCCCTGAAATCGTCGGCTGGATTCGCTCGAAGCGCCTTGGCCAGACGAGGCCCCAGAGTATGCGCCGCCAGATCTGGCGCGGGCGTTTCCCCGGGGCGGCCTTCACACCGGAGGGGGCAGCGCCGAGAGGATGCGCCGCAGGTGCGCACCCACGGACCGCCGTTCCTCAAGGGCGTCGCCGGTCTGCCGCGCGAGCGCCAGGCGGTGCGCGAGCACCACGGGCACCAGCTCGGTCACATCGTCGGGGAGCACGAAGTCACGTCCCTTGACGAGCGCGCGCGCCTGGGCCGCCGTCCTAAGTGCCAGTCCGCCGCGGACGCTGGCCCCAGCCTTGAATTCCACCTCGGTCCGTGTGGCCGCCACGATGCGCAGGATGAAGTCAAGGACGCTGTCCTCAACGAAGACCTGCGGCACGAGCGCCTGGATGGCGGCCACATCGTCGCGCGATGCGACCGCCGCCAGCGAGATCGCGTCGTAGCCGCTCCGGGCCGACCGGAGTATCTCGATCTCGTCGGCGTGCTGGGGGTAGCCCATCCTCAGCCGCATCAGGAAACGGTCCATCTGGCTCTCCGGCAGCGGGAAGGTCCCCTCGTAGTCGACGGGGTTCTGGGTCGCGAAGACCATGAAGGGCGAGCCGACGCTATGGGATTGGCCATCCACGGTCACCTTTGCCCGGTCCATGACCTCCAGGAGGGCCGACTGGGTCTTGGGCGGCGCGCGGTTGATCTCGTCGGCCAGGACGATGTTCGCAAACACCGGTCCGGGCTTGAACACGAACTCCCGGGTCGTCTCGTCGTAGATGGCGACCCCGGTGACGTCGGACGGCAGCAGATCACTCGTGAATTGGATCCTCGAGAACTTGCAGTCGGTGGAGCGCGCCAGGGCATAGGCCAGCGTGGTCTTCCCCACCCCGGGCAGGTCCTCGATCAGCAGGTGGCCCCCGGCTGACAGGCACACCAGCAGCTGCTCGATCACGTCATCCTTGCCCAGGATCGCCTGGCGCATGTTGGTGCGCAGCCGGTCGAGGGTGGCCTTGGCCTCAGCAACCCGGTCGGCCTGTAGAAATTCGCTCATGGTGGGGGTTCCTTCTCGCCTACGCCAGGATCTCAAGAATCCTTGCGAACAGCCGGTTCACCCGCTCCTGGTTGGTCTTCACCAGGTCCTTGAACTTGCCGAAGTCGATCTCGGTGTCCTCAAGCCCGTTGGCATAGTTGTCGATCACGGCGAGGCTGTTGTAGCGAAGCCCGACCTCCGAGCAGAGGTCGGCCTCGTGGGCCGCCGTCATTCCCACCACGTCGCCCCAGGTGCGGACAACCCGGATCTCGGCCTTGGTCTCAAAGCGCGGTCCCCTCATCTGCACGTAGACCTTGCCGGTCGGGATCGTGAACTCGGGCGCGAGCTTGTCGACGAGGAGCGGGATCAGGTTGTTCGCGATCCCTGGGGCCCCGCCCTTGAGCTCGGTGTCGAAGAAGGTCGCCGGTCCCTGCTGAAGGCACACGTAGTCCGAGCAGGAGACAATCGAGCCCGGTGGGATGTCGGCCTTGAGCGAGCCGACCGAGTTCAGGGAGAGGACGTCCTTGAAACCCAGCTCCGAGAGGGCGCGTATGTTGGCCCTGTAGTTGATCGAGTGCGGGGGTAAGGGAAACCCATAGCCGTGGCGGTTGATCAGCACATGGCTGCCCCGGCGCTTGTAGGTGACTGGGCCGTACGCCGTCTCAATCGTGCTCACATCCCAGGAGGAAAAGAGCGTGGAATTGACGATGCTCGTGCCGCTTATGAATGCGACTCTCATGAAGTATGTAGATTCTCGCCCGCCCTTCCCCCTTGTCAAATCCGGCGGCGGGGACCTACCCTAGTCCGACACGCATGTCCCAAGCCAGCAAAGCCCAAGCCGACCTTGCGAACATCCCCCGCCACGTGGCCATCATCATGGATGGCAACGGTCGGTGGGCAAAGCAGCGCGGGCTGCCGCGCATCGAGGGCCACCGCAGGGGCGTCGAGGCCGTGCGCACGGCCACCTACGCGGCCCGCGACCTGGGGGTCAAGATGCTGACCCTCTATGCCTTCTCCGCCGAGAACTGGAACAGGCCGAAGGACGAGGTGGGCGCCCTCATGGGGCTCCTTGAACTCTACCTGAAGAAGGAGCTTGAGACCTTTGTCAGGGACAAGGTGCGCCTCATGACCATTGGGCGGATCGGGGGCCTGCCACCCGGCGTCCAGCGCCTGCTGGCGGCCACGACCGAGAAGACACGCGAGTTCACGGACTACACGCTCGTCCTCGCCCTCAACTACGGCGCCCGCACCGAGATCGTCGACGCGGCGCACGCCTACGCCGCGGCTGTGGGCGCAGGCCATGAGAAATTAAACGACACGTCGTGGGACTCATTCTCGAAGTACCTCTACACCTCGGGGATGCCGGATCCAGACCTGGTGATCCGCACCTCGGGGGAGACACGGGTCAGCAACTTCCTCCTCATGCAGGCCGCCTACGCCGAATTCGTCTTCACGCCGGTCCTCTGGCCCGACTTCGCAAAGCCGGACCTCGCGGCAGCGATCGCCGAGTACGGCAGGCGCGAGCGGCGCTATGGCCTCACGAGCGAGCAGCTAAACCCGGCCGCGGCCAAGTAACCCCAATCTAGCGGAATCCCGTGGCAAAGCGCATCGCGAGCACCATCGTCCTCTGGCTCTTTCTCTTCGCTGTCCTGTGGTTCTTCGGGACCAATGGCGCCGTGGCCGTGATCGTCGCGGTCTCCGTCCTGACGCTCCGCGAATTCTACCGGCTCCTGTCCGCCGCGGGCTACCAGCCCTTCGAGAAGATGGGACTCCTCTTTGGAGGGCTGATCACGCTGGCGCCGTGGACGGAGGCCCGGTTCCATATCCCCTCCCATCCCTTGTTGGCGCTCGCGGCCGTGGTCCTCGCGATCCGCATGATCGCCGAGCGCCCCCCGGAGAAGCGCGTCGAGGCCCTGGCATCCACCCTCTTCGGCTTGGTCTACGTCGCGCTCCTGCTGCAGTACCTTGTGCGCATCGCCACGCCCATTGCCGGTGACTCCCTGCTCCCGCAGGCGCGCGTGATCCTCTGCCTCTGGGTGGTCGCCGTCGCCAAGTTCTGCGACGTGGGTGCGCTCTTGACGGGCCTGGCCATCGGGCGCCACCCCATGGCCCCCCTCACCAGCCCCAAAAAGACGTGGGAGGGCGCAGGGGGCGGCATCGCGGTGGCGATGGGTGTGGGATCCCTCGTGGCTTGGCTCGGCCGGAGCGTGCTCCCGGCTTCCATGACCCCTGTTCATGCCGCGCTCATAGCCGCTCCCGTGGCGGCGATCGCCATTGTGTCCGACTTGGTCGAGTCCGTGATCAAACGCAGGGCCGCGCTCAAGGACTCCGGCGGCGGGGTGCCCGGCATCGGCGGCATCTTTGACCTGAGCGACAGCCTGATCCTCGCCGCGCCGGTGGGGTATTTCCTGCTGGAGCGCCTGACCTAGGGTGCGCCCTACCCCGATTGTGGCCGACGCATCACCATCAGCCCGGAACGGCCGCGCGCGCCAGCGGGTGGTGCTCCTCGGGGCCACCGGCTCCATCGGCCGGAGTGCGCTTCGGGTCGTAGCGACGCACCGGGACCGCCTTGAGCTTGTGGGTGTGGCGGCGCATTCGAACTGGAGGCAGCTGGCAGAGATAGCCCGCGAATTCTCTGTGCGCGATGTGGCGATCTTCGACCCCGGGTCATGCGACGAGGCCAGAAAATCGGGGCTTTTCCCAGGAGGGACGCGCCTCCTGCAGGGCCCGGAGGGCCTCACCGAACTCTCAACCCTGCCTGCGGCGGACATCATCCTTGTCGCGGTGGTCGGGACCGCAGGCCTTCAGCCCGCCCTGTCCGCGATCTCCGCCGGGAAGGACCTCGCCCTGGCGTCCAAGGAGATCCTGGTGATGGCGGGTCGGTTCGTGATGGAGGCGGCCAAGAAAAAGGGGACCCGGATCCTCCCGGTCGACAGCGAGCACAACGCCGTCTTCCAGTGCCTGGAGGGGCATCCGGGCTCCGGGCTCCGAAGGATAGTGCTGACCGCCAGCGGGGGCGCGTTCCGGGACTGGCCTGTCGAAAAACTCCAGCACGCCACGCCCGCCGATGCGCTCAAGCATCCCACCTGGGACATGGGCAAGAAGGTGACGGTGGACTCGGCGACGCTCGCCAACAAGGGGCTGGAACTGATTGAGGCGAAGTGGCTCTTCGATCTGAGGCCCGACCAATGCACCGCCGTCATCCACCCGCAGAGCCTGGTCCACTGCCTGGTCGAGTTTAACGACGGCGCGATGCTGGCGCAGCTTGCGCCCTCGTCGATGACCTTCCCCATCCAGCACGCGCTGCTCTATCCCGACCGAGCCACGGGGGTCGAGCCGCCGATCGACTTCACCCGCATGGTGCGCTTCGACTTCCGGCCCGTTGACCTTGAACGCTTTCCCATGATGCACCTGGCCACGGAGTCGATGAAGGCCGGCGGGGTGGCCCCAACCCTGTTCAATGCGGCGAACGAGGTGGCCGTCCAAGCGTTTCTCGGCGGGCGCATACCCTTTCTTGCGATTCCAAGGATCGTCGGTAACGCTCTTGACCGCACAGCCAACTTCGAACCCGGCAGCCTCAGCGATGTCCTCGCAGCGGATCAGGAGGCACGCCGGGGAGCGACCGCGGACGTGGAAAATCTTAAATAACCTGCCTTTAAATACTTAAGTAACAAGTGTTGCCCGACAATATCCTCACGTTCATCGCCTCGAATGCCTGGTCAGTCTTCCTGATCGTCCTGTTCTTCGGCGGCTCTATTTTCGTCCACGAACTGGGGCATTACCTGGCGGCGCGCTCCAGGGGCGTCCACGTTGAAGTTTTCTCCATAGGCTTTGGCCCCCCCATCTTCTCATGGAAGGACGCCGCCGGCACCCGGTATCAGGTCGCGTGGTTCCCGCTGGGCGGCTATGTGCTGCTTCCGCAGATCGCGGACTTGGGCCCGGTCGAGGGGGAAAGCACGGTCGATCTATCCACGCTCCCGCCAGTCACTTACGGGACAAAGTTTCTCGTTTTCGTGGCGGGAGCGGCGTTCAACGTGCTCTTCGCATTCGGACTGGCGTGCATTGTGTGGGTGGTCGGCCAGCCCGAGAACAACGAATCCGAGAGCACCCAGATCGGCTATGTGACCCGGACGATCGATCTGGCGAACGGCACCAAGGTCGAGAGCCCCGCCCTCCAGGCCGGACTGCGGGTCGGGGACGTGATCAAGTCGATCGATGGAAGCCCCGTCACGAGCTGGGACGACGTGAACGAGACCCTTTCCATGGGCTCCGGCAGGGATCTGGCAGGTGACCGCAGCGCCGTGCTCGACTTGGAGCGAGACGGCAAGCCGCTCAGGATCACGGTCCACCCCCGCCTCGTGGGCGACGAGCATTGGCGGCGGGTCGGCATCATGCCGGGCTACGACTTGAATGTGCATTCGGTGGAGCTCAACTCGGCCTCGGGAAGGGCCGGACTGGCTCCAGGAGACCGAATCATCGACGTCAACGGCGCACCTATCATGAACGCGAGCGGGCTCGGCGAGGAGCTGGCCCTCGACTCCGAGCATCCCGCCCGTCTCGGCGTGCTCCGGAACGGGAAGAGGCTGGACCTTGTCATCGCTCCGCGAATCGGCGGCATCCAGGCCGGCGACATTGAGTTCTCCGCGGGTTACCACATGACCCACCCCTCACCCCTCGTGCAGGTCTACCAGCCCTTCGTGATGACGCTGCGCACGGTCTGGGGGCTGGTGAATCCCCGCTCTGACATCGGCCTTTCGAAGGTCGCGGGACCGGTCGGCATCGTTCACATCTTCCATGCGGCCGCGGAGGCGGGCATCCGCGCTGTCCTCAGGATAACGATCCTGATCAATATAAACCTGGCGATCCTCAACCTGCTGCCCGTACCCGTCCTTGATGGGGGCCAGATCGTGTTCGCGACGATCGGCAAGCTGCGAGGCCGGGCGCTGCCGCCCAACTTCATCATGACGGCCCAGAGCGTCTTCATGGTGCTGATCCTCTCGATGGTGGTCTACATCAGCTTCTTCGATGTTCGCCGCTGGAACCGGGACGCCCGGGAGAGCCACGCGGCACCCGCGGCGGCCGCTCCGGCCAAACCCTGATCCCTCCAGGCATGGCCTACTGCGCCTCGCGGTTCCATACTGTCCGGCGACCGACGCGGGAGGTGCGTGTCGGCAGCGTGGGCGTCGGGGGTTCCAACCCGATCCGGATTCAGTCCATGACGACCAGCGACACCCAGGATGTCGCGGCGACCGTCCGCCAATCGGTCGCCCTTGCGGAGGTCGGCTGCGAGATCATCCGGGTCACGGCACCGAACGTACAGGCCGCGCGTTGCCTCAAGCAGATTAGGGCGGGCCTGACTGCGGCCGGATGGGGAAATGTCCCGCTCGTGGCCGACATCCATTTTCTCCCCCAGGCCGCCATGGAGGCCGTGGAGCACGTCGAGAAGGTCCGCGTGAACCCGGGCAATTTCGCGGACAAGAAGAGGTTCGCCGTACGCGACTACAGCGACGCCGACTACGAGCACGAACTCCAGAGGCTCCATGAGGCCTTCTCCCCCCTGGTGAAGCGAAGCAAGGAGCTCGGGCGCTCGATGAGGATCGGGACCAACCACGGCTCCCTGAGCGATCGCATCATGAACCGCTACGGCGACAGCCCCCTCGGCATGGTGGAGAGCGCTCTTGAATTCCTGAGAATCGCCGAGTCGCACAGCTACAGGGACCTCGTGCTTTCAATGAAGTCGTCCAATCCAAAGGTCATGATCGAAGCCTACCGGCTTCTCGTGGTGAGGATGGACGCGGAGGACATGCACTATCCTCTCCACCTGGGCGTCACGGAGGCCGGCGACGGCGAGGACGGGAGGATAAAGGGATCAATTGGCATAGGGTCGCTCTTGATAGACGGCCTGGGCGACACCATCCGGGTCTCCTTGACCGAGGACAGCGTCTACGAGATCCCGGTTGCAAGGGCGATCGCCGACAAGGCAATGAATCTGTGGGGCGGGGACGCGACCGTCCCCGGCGCCGGTACGGACGCTGTCGATCCGTTTCATTTCGAGAGGCGTGTGACGACGCCCCTAAGGCTCGGCGATACGCCCGTGGGACCTGAGCTGCCGCCGCGGGTCATCGTGAGGATTGCGAGTCCGGAGCACCTCGAGCAGTCCCAAAGGGAACTGTCCGCGCCCCGGATGAAGGATACGCCCGCAGAGGGCCTGATGATTCCCGTGCGGGGCGAGGCGGACTTAAGGCGAATCCGGGAGGACCTTGAGCGCATACCGGCCCCGGCCAGCTTCCTGGTGCTCGAACTGGCCCAGGACCTCTCACCGGGCGAAGTCGAGCCGCTCCTCGCCTCGGCCCGAGGCAGGATTGTCCTGCTGCGGGCGTTCGCCGGCGACAAGGGCGACGAACTCGCTCTCTGGGCCACACTCGCAAGGAAGACGGGCCATTCCCTGGCCGTGGACGCCTCCCCCGCCTGCTATGAGAAACTCCAGGGAACGCTTCACGCTCTGGGCGACCTGGGCCTGATCGCCACATGGTCGGGCGGGCCGCTGTCCAGGTCGGAGCACCCGATTGGTGCCTATCGAAAGATAGTCCAGGCGCTTCGCGCCGCGGGCAGCAGGGCGCCTGTGTGGATCCGCAACACCGCATCAACGGCCGTCCGCGGCGACGCCACCTTTCTCTCGCGCCTGATCGAGGCCAGCTTCCTTACGGGCAGCCTGCTCTGCGACGGCCTGGGCGACCTGGTCAGCATCGAGACCGAGGCCGACCCCGTCCGGGCCGCGCGCCTTGCCTACAATGTCCTCCAGGGCGCCGGCGCCCGGGTGTCCAAGGCAGAGTTTGTCGCCTGCCCCAGCTGCGGGCGCACGCTCTTTGACCTGCAGACGACGACGCAGCGGATCCGGGCGCAAACGGGCCACCTAAAGGGCGTGAAGATCGCGATCATGGGATGCATCGTGAACGGGCCGGGAGAAATGGCGGACGCAGACTTTGGTTACGTCGGCGGGGCGCCCGGCAAGATCAACCTCTACGTCGGAAAACAGTGCGTTCAGTACAACATCCCTCAGTCAGAGGCAGATGAAAGGCTGATGGCCCTTATTAAAGAACACGCTAAATGGACTGAACCCGATCCCGCACAGGCCTAGGCCCGGGGCAATAATTGTATCAAAAAAGTCCACGCACCGTCACGAACGCGTAACATACCCGTAACCTTCTTGGAGGCTTTCCTAGCCCGATTCCGGGCGATGTAATAGCGCTGGGATTACACGCAAAAAGGGGAGGAATTCCGTCGCCTAAATTTGTGCCACGGACGCAATGAAAAAATCGAAAAAAGTTATGCCCATGCCCACTGTGAACAACTTGTCAGAAAGTTGACCTTGTAATGGTTTTGGCGTTCACAGTTACTCCGCCCTTGACCAAGCAATTTAGGCTCCCGGTTGTTCTTTGCCACGTTACGCAAGCCGCCCACCCAGGGCCCCGCAGCGACACACGATATAATCTCCTGGTCTTGAATATTTTACATATTATTGAGACTTCCCCCACCTCCCATTGGGCCAGGCACCAAATTTCGTCGCAGCGGCAGGACCCAGAGGCTGCCCAATTGACGTGTCAGATTACCCCCGGCGGGCCAATGTGAATAAGCCCCCGACTTTCAGCCCGACCATGCCCTCTTTGTCCCTGCCCCATAGCCTTTGGGAGACCGTCAAATGCGACTTCAAATCCTTGTTTCCGGAGGATGTCTTCCAGATGTGGTTCGAGCCCGTCGTGTGCCTCGAAACAACCGAGGATTCCATCACCCTCGGCGTGGCCAATGATTTTGCAGCTATCTGGATTCACGACAATTACCTCGACCTGATTTCACAGCGCCTGCGGCTGACGGCTGGCCGGGCCGTGAGCGTCAACCTCCAGAAGACCGACGGCGGTGTCCGGGGCATGGGCAACCACCGAGCTGCGGAGACCGCGGCCCCTGCCGCGCGCCCCCGCCCCTCCACCGGAGCACGCAAATCGTCCCGGGTTGACGACCGGGGGCCCGCACCCGGCACGCTCAACCTTCGTAACACATTCGAGACGTTCGTCGTCGGAGCGAACAACCAGATGGCGCACGCTGCAGCACTTGCGGTGGCCCAGGCGCCCGCGCAGGCCTACAACCCGCTCTTCATCTATGGGGAGACGGGGCTCGGGAAGACCCACCTGATGCATGCCATCGGGCACGCCATTCTCCGTAACAATCCCGATGCCAGGGTGGCCTACCTCTCGACCGAGAAGTTCACCAACGACTTCATCCAAGCGTTGCAGGAGAACGGCATGGTCAAGTTCCGCCAGAAATATCGCCACGCCGACGTGATGCTGCTCGACGACGTGCAGTTCCTGGCCGGCAAGGAGCGCATCCAGGAGGAATTCTTCCACACGTTCAACGAGCTCTTCGAGTCCGGGAAGCAGATCGTGCTCTCAAGTGACCGCCGCGCTAGCGAGATCCAGAAGCTCGAGGCAAGGCTCGTTTCACGCTTCGAGTGGGGCCTGCCTGCGGACATCCAGGCGCCTGACCTGGAAACCCGCATCGCGATCCTGCGCACCAAGGCGGCCACCCTTAAGTGCGGGCTCCCCGAGCCCATCATCACGTTCATCGCCCAGAACATCACAAAAAACATCCGTCGCCTCGAGGGCGCGATGATCAAGGTCGCCAGCTACAGCGCCCTCAGCAACAAGCCGCTCGACCTGGCCACCACGGAGCGGCTGCTCCACGACATGCTGGTCGAGCAGGCGCAGAGCATCCTGACGATCGAGACGATCCAGAAGCGCGTCGCCGACCACTTTCAAATCCGCCACAGCGACATGACCAGCAAGCGCCGGCCGAACAACATCGCGATACCGCGCCAGGCCGCGATGTATCTGGCGCGCACGCTCACCAAGCATTCCCTCCAGGAGATCGGCGACGCATTCGGAGGCCGTGACCACGGCACCGTCATCCACGCCTGCAAGGCCGTGGACAACATGATGGAGCAGGACGCCTCGATGCGGGGCAGCGTCGAGTTCCTAAAGACGCAGCTCTCCCGCTGACAAGGCGAAGTTCGTGGCCCCGGCTTGAACTGGCCGGGGAAAGGGGTTTAGGTAAGGGTCCAATCCATGACCCTTACTCCCGAGCAGACGAAGGCGGTGTCCGAGTGGGTCGCCGCCGGCGACACCCTGTACACCGTGCAGAAGAAGCTAGCCGACCAGTTCAAGGTCTCCATGACCTACATGGACGTCCGGTTCCTCGTGGACGACCTGAACCTGCTCCTCAAGGACAAGGCTCCAAAGGTGGACGCAAGCGATGTGAGCAAGACCCCTCCCGCTAAACCCGCGGCGGAGAAGCCTGCGGCCGAGAAGAAGGGATTCCTGGACAAGGCGAAAGAAAAGCTCGGGTTGTCGCCCGCCGAGGAGGAGGCCCTGCCCCCTGAGGACGAGGTCCCCGCCGCGTCCACGGGCGTCAGCGTGACCGTTGACAAGGTCAACCTGAACCCGGCGGCCATGGCCAGCGGCACGGTCACATTCCCAGGAGGCGTGACCGGCAAGTGGGTCGTGGATCTGCAGGGTCGACCGGGCTTGACCGAGGTGAGCAAGCCGGGCTACCGCCCTTCGCCTGCGGAGGCCCAGGCCTTCATGCAGGAGCTCTCGCAGGCCCTCCAGCAGTACTGATCCTAGGGCCCCTTGGGGCCCAAGGCCTAGGTGTTCCTGATCATCGAGAGGAGCTCTTCCTCCCCGATCACCTTCACGCCCAGGGTCAGGGCCTTCTCGAGCTTCGATCCCGCGTCGGAGCCCGCCAGGACAAAACTCGTCTTCCTGCTGACGCCGGATGCTATTTTTCCGCCGGCGGCCTCGATCCGGCGAGAGGCTTCCTCCCTCGTCAGGGACGGCAGCGTGCCGGTGAGGACAAAAGTCATCCCTAGGAGGGGGCCGGATCGCGGCGCCGCCGCCACGGGCTTCGCCGGCTCGACTCCCGCAGCGAGGAGGTCCCCGACAAGGGTCCTGTTCACGGGTTGGTTGAAATGGCCCACGATGGCGTCGGCCATGGTCTGCCCGATGCCGGCAATAAGGCTCTCCTTGCCCGCGCCGATGAAGTCCTCAAACTTGGACTGCGAGAGGGCCTCCAGGGTTCCAAACCGGCTGGCCAGGTCCTTTGCCGCAGCCGCGCCCACATGCGGAATACCGAGCCCGTGAATGAACCTCCACAGGTCCGACCCCTTGCTTTTCTCGATCGCGGCAAGAAGGTTGTCCGATGACTTCTCGACGCTCTTTCCCAGGCCGAGAAGGTCGTCGCGCCTGAGATGGTAGAGGTCGGCGACCCCGTGGACCCAGCCCTTGCCCACCACGACATCCACCATCGCCTCGCCCATCCCGTCGATGTCGACGCACGCCTTAGAGGCGAAGTGGAGCACCCTGCGCCGGACCTGGACGGGGCAATCGTAGTTGGGGCAGCGCAGCGCCACCTCCCCCTCGACCTGGACCACGGCGCTTCCGCAGGCCGGGCAGCGGATGGGGAACACAAAGGGGACACACTCGGGCGCGCGGCGGGACGTGTTCACGCCGACCACGGCGGGGATCACCTCTCCGGCCTTCTCGACATAGACAAAATCCCCGACCCGGATGTCCTTTCGGGCGATCTCGTCGCGGTTATGCAGCGTGGCGCGGGCCACCGTGGAACCGGCCAGGGGGACGGGCTCCAGCTCGGCGACCGGCGTCAACACCCCCGTCCGCCCCACCTGCACCGAGATTGAAAGCAGCTTCGTCTCGGCCCGCTCCGCGGCAAACTTGTACGCCATGGCCCACCTCGGCGCCCGGCTTGTGCTTCCGGCCTCTCGCTGGAGCGCGAGCGAATCCAGCTTAACGACCGCACCGTCGGTGCCGTAGGCGAATTTCCCGCGCAGGCGGTCCAGTTCGCCTATCGCGGTCCAGACCTCGTCGATGCCGCGGGCTGTCCAATATTTTTCGACCGAGGGAAGGCCCCACGCTCGCACTCGGGCGTGGTAGCCCGACTGGGTGTCGCCCCCCGCAAGGGCGGGCTCGCAGGCCCCGATCCCGTAGAGGACGATCTCAAGCCTGCGCTCGGCCACCTCGCGCGGGTCGAGGAGCTTGATGGTTCCGGCCGCCAGGTTGCGGGGATTGGCGTAGCGCTCCTCTCCCTCGGCGTCCCGGGCAGCATTGATCCGCTCGAATTCGGCGAGCGACATGTAGATCTCGCCGCGGACCTCGATGAGCTCCGGCACCGGGGCTTGGGCCGAGGCTTTGAGCCTCCGCGGCAGGGTCCGAATCGTGAGGGCGTTCGCCGTGACGTCGTCGCCCTCGGCGCCATTGCCCCGGGTGACCGCACGGACGAGGGCTCCCTTTTCAAAGGTGAGGCTCACCGCAAGGCCGTCGACCTTGGGTTCCACGACATACGAGAGATCCTCGCGCCCAAGAAGCTTGACCAGGCGTGTGTGGAACTCGCGCAGCTCGGCCTCCGAGTAGGTGTTGTCGAGGCTCTGCATCGCCTGGCGGTGGCGGTAGGTCTGGAATCCCTCGGCCCGGTCATCGCCGACGCGGGCCGTAGGGGTGTCGGCGCCCGCGGCGTTCGCCGCCTCCGGGAATTTCCGCTCCAGCTCGCCTAACTCGCGCTTTATCCGGTCGTATTCCTGGTCCGTGACCACCGGGCGTGCCTCGCGGTAGTAGCGCTCGTCATGGAATGCGACCTCTGACCGCAGGGCTTCAATCCGCTTTTTTGCTTCAGGCGGCTTCATCGGGACGTCGGCAAAGGGACACGCGGGTTTATGCCTTCAAAAATCCCGGGAAGTCGTCCCGGAGGCAATGTCCTTTGTCGGCCGCCGCGCCCTAGCCGACATCCGGCGGCGCAGGCGGGCTCTCGGGCGCCGGCGCCGCGGAATCCCCCTCTGGGCGGCGCCTCCTGCGGACGGCATCCCTCAGGATGAACTCGATCTGGCCGTTGACGCTGCGAAGCTCGTCGGCGGCCCATTTCTCGAGCTCCCTCCAGAGGAGGGGGTCGGTGCGGAGGAGGAATGCCTTGCGCTCTTCAGCCATTCATGGGGAAAGGTTTTGGAATGCTCACCTGAGTCCGGCAGCAGACCTTGCTATTAATATGAAGAACTCGGGGTCGGCGGGGGAAACCGCGACCGTCTTGTCGGGCCACCGCAGCACCACCGCATGGTCGGTGTCGGTAAGGAATGCATCGAACTTGCCGATTCGCTTGCTCTTGAACCTGCCCCGGATAGCGCCCAGGCCCCCGTTGCCCCAGATCTTCCTCGCTCGGTGCAGGACCTCCCGGTCGCGCGTCACCTCGACCAGGCCCGCGAGCGGGTAGCGCTTGCTCCCCAGGACAAGGACGTTCTCCTCCACCCGAAAATGCGATGCCTTGGAGCGTTGCCAAAAAAAGGAGGGCACCATCAAAAAAATCGGCAGGAGAGCGGTGACGGCCTTCCACGATCCTGATCGCAGCGCCGCCTGATGGTGCGGGCCCGCCGACAGGGCAACGAGCGTAAAGGTGGGCACGGCAAGGGTGATGAGACCCGCGGCCACCGTGCTCCAGATGACCCGCGCGCCCATCGGGGCGGACTGAAAGGATTGGTTCTCCGGCACCATGGCGACGCCTCCTCCTTCTTAGGGCTTCAGGTGTAGAGTGTGCCCGTGTTCACAACGGGCTGCGTCTGGGTTTCGCCGCAGAGGACGACCAGGAGATTCGAGACCATCGCGGCCTTGCGCTCCTCATCGAGCTTGACCACTCCCTTCTCCGAGAGCTCGCGGAGGGCCATATCGACCATGCCGACGGCTCCGTAGACAATCTTCTGCCGGGCCGCGATCACGGCCTCGGCCTGCTGGCGCCTGAGCATCGCCTGGGCGATCTCCGGGGCATAGGCCAAGTGGGTGAGGCGCGCCTCCTCGATGCCGATCCCTGCCCGCGCAAGGCGCTCCTGGAGCTCCTTTGCCAGCGCCGCTGCGACCTCGACCCCGCTTCCGCGCAGCGTCAGCTCATTGGGCTCACCGTCGTCGTAGAGGTAGCTGCTGGCCACATGCCTGACGCAGGATTCGCTTTGGATGCGGATGAAGCTCTCGTAACTGTCGACGTCAAACACGGCCTGCGCCGTGTCCTGGATGCGCCAGACGATGACCACGGCGATCTCCACCGGGTTGCCCCGCTTGTCGTTCACCTTGAGCTTTTCGCCGTTCAGGTTGCGGGCCCGCAGGGATATCTTGAACTTGCGGTAGAAGGGGTTCGTCCAGAGGAAACCGTTCTGGCGGGCTGTGCCCTTGTACTCACCGAACAGCGTGAAGACGGCCGCTTCGTTCGGCTGGAGCGTGAAAAAACCGCCGAGCGAGACGAATGAGCAGATCATCAGCAGCAGGCCGACGGCAACAGGGAGCAGGGACTGCTTGCTGGCCCCGTAGGCAATGATCGAGAGGCCTGCGGCTATGCCGACGAAGACCAGGAAGAGATACATCCAGCCACTCGCGGCTGTGGCCGGCTGCTCGCGGTGGGTGAGCGAAACATGGGAATCAGGGTTCATGGGATAGGAAGGAAGGGTTGAACAGATATTGATATGATATCATATCAATATCTTTTCAAGAAAAACTCTCCCAATCAGCGATAACCTATTATCCCATATTTTATTACGCCAATAATGGCCCCGGGGCAAACCCTCCCCGGGGCCCCCAGTCAACGCAAGACAAGCGGCTTGGTCGCTGGAATGGGGTGCGCGTTGGGCGTGAAAATCAGGAGAGGCCCATTGCACTGCGAAACGGCAATCGAAGGGATTCCCTTGAAACCCGGAAGGGCCAAAGCGACCGCGGCGCGTGCGTCACCCCCAGCCAAGAGCCCGCTGCGCCAGGCCGGCACCGGCGTCAGACGGCCATGCCCGTCGCCCTTGAGGAGGAGGCCCACCCCTCCATCAAAGCGACCCGTGGAGGGCTCAGGACCGTAGTTGTTGCCCACGCAGTACACATCCTTGTGACCGTCGCCGCAGAAGTCCCCCACGATGATCCCGTTTATGGGGGATATTTGCGCATAGCTCGGGAGCGGCTCGAACGCAAAAGTCCCGTCGGCCCGCTGATAATAGACGCCGCTGGCCAGCTCATTTGCCTCGAAGCGCTTCACCTTGGATATGTGCTCGGCCGGGAAGATATCCGGGATTGTCGCGTGGGCGTAGGCCTCGTACGTCGGAAACTTCTTCGGGATCCAAGGGAACACGTAGGCTAGCTTGCTGCGCCCGCGCACCGGGTAGAGCTTTCCGCCCTCATATTGCGCCTCGACGAGTTGGTCCTTGCCGCTTCCGTCAAGGTCCCCGGCAAGCAGCACCGCCGGCTCGCTCGCGCTCGCATGGTACTTGGTGTTCAGGCCCACGTTGCCAGCGATGATGTCCATGCGCCCGTCCCCGTTCAGGTCAGCCACGGCCAAAGAACTCCACCAGCCCGTGCGCTTTGAGAGTCCGGATTTCTCCGTCCAGTTGTCGAACCCGTGCCCGTTGTTGTGGAAGTACACAATGGGTCCCCATTCCGTAGCGAGAATCAGGTCTTGGCGTCCGTCACGGTCCACGTCCGCCCAAACGGCGGCCGTCACCATGCCGATATTCCTGAGGCCCGGCGCAAGCTCATCGGTCACATCCACGAACTTACCCCCGATGTTGCGGAAGAGGAAACTGCGCGGCGTCGCGGGCCATTGGCCCGGGACCAGGCGCCCGCCGACAAAGAGGCCTGGTTTCCCATTGCCCTCGAAATCTGCGGCCACCGCAACGGAGGCCGACTCGCCGGTGACCGGCACGGTGCCGCTGGGCGCCGCAGTGAAGCGTCCGTGCCCGTCGTTGAGATAGAGCCGGCTTCCGAGCAGGGGGTCCCCGCGCTCGTGCCTGACCCCGCCGCCCGTCACGAGGAGGTCGGGATGGCCGCTGCCTGTTGCGTCAAAAAACACGGCTGAGACATCGTCGGAATCGGTCACGGCGGACCAGGGCTGCTCGGGAGCCGGCTTGAACGTGCCGTCGCTCTGGCCGAGGTAGAGGACGCCCGCCTGGCCGCCGGTTCCGCTGACGAACATGTCGGCGATCCCGTCCCCATTGACGTCGGCGACGGCGATCGAGGGACCGCTCATCCCGAGGCGGCGGGGCAAGAGGCGCTGGCGGCTGAACTCGTCGGCCGGCAGAGGAGCATCAACAAAATCCACTCCCCTGGAATGGGCCGACTCCGCAAACAACGCAGCCGGGTCCGCCGGGTGATTGATGTGGGCGGGCGGGCGGTGGGCAACCTCGCCCTGGGCCAACTCCGGCTGCTTGATCGTGAGCAGCTTGTCCACGGGAAGGTCCTCGATCACCTGGACCTGGCCGTTCGGCCAATGGACCGTGAGCTTAGAGATGGAGGTGTCCTTGCCTAGGCCGAAATGGACGGTCGCCGGCTCGCTCGCGACCACACCGCGCTCCGTGTATACCTGCCGAACCTGGATCCCCGAGGCGGTCTCGATCCGGACCTCGGCCCCGATCGCGTCTAGATTGGGCGCCCTGCCTGCCAGCTTGAATTCGACCCGGTGGCCCTCCGTCGTGTTGTTGCGGACGATCGTGGGCGGTCCCTCGTAGTTGTTATAGATGATGTCCAGGACGCCGCGGCCATCCAGGTCGGCAAGGGCCGCCCCGAAGGAGACACCGAGGTGGTCGAGGCCCCACTTGGCCCCCACATCCGCAAACTTCAGGTCGCCCAGATTCTTGTAGGCAAGCGTGTGCTCCTTGCGCACCGGCGAATTCTTCCACACCGCGCCTCGGGCATTCACGTTGGGCGCGATGTTCTGCTTGTCGACCAGGTCGGGGTTCGTGAAGTCGCGGATCATGCCGCCCGTGAAGAACAGGTCCAGGCGCCCCGAGCAGTCGAGGTCGGCCATGCGCGCCGCCCAGGTCCATCCGGTGGCGTCGACCCCGATCAGGTGGGCCACCTCCTGGTAGCGGTCGGTTCCCGTGTTGATGTACACCGAATTCCACATGTACTGCGGGATGAGCTCGGGAACCCGCTCCATCTCCCAGAGTCCCCTGCCCTGCTCCTCAAGACCCGTCATGAAGCCCGCATGGGTATGGTCGCGCATGTCGACCACCATGAAGTCAATCAGGCCGTCGTTGTTGAGGTCGCCGGAGTCGCCGGCCATCGAGAAATAGGTGACGTGCGGCAGCTTCTCGTCGACCATGTCGGTAAAGGTGCCGTCCCCGTTGTTGATGTAGAAGCGATCCGGCGTCTCGAAATCGTTGGCGATGTAGAGGTCGGGCCAACCGTCCTGGTTGGAGTCGAACCAAAGCGCCGTGTGCCCCTGGGAGAGCCCCCAAATCCCGGCCTTCTTGGAGACATCCGTGAAGGTGCCGTTGCCGTTGTTGTGAAAGAGGTAGTTGCGGCGACCTTGCGGGCTCTTTGAGAAGTCGAGCACGTTGGTCAGGAGGAACATGTCCAGGTAGCCGTCGCCATCGTAGTCCGCGAAGGTCGCTTCGACCGAGGCATCCTTGACGTCCAGACCGTATTCCTTGGCTCGCTCCGTGAAGGTGCCGTCCCCGTTGTTCACAAAGAGCAGGTTCGGGGCATCGAATCGGCACACATATAGGTCAGGCCAACCATCCTGGTTGATGTCCACGACGGTCGCGCTCACCACGCTGCCGGGGCCGTTCTGGGTGCAGTCCACGCCCGCCGCCGCCGCGACATTCACGAATTTGAACGGCGAGGTCTGCCGGTAGAGGGCGCAAGGGCCATTGCGAGATACCACGAAAATGTCGAGGAGCCCGTCCCGGTCGAAGTCGGCAACCGCGATTCCGGTCTCGACGGCTCCAAGCGTCAGTTCCCTGAAGCGGTCTCCCCACATGCGGGGGTCATTGTAGACGTTGCCGACCGTCACACCTGTCTGCTCGGGCGGCATGATCTGAAACAGGCTGGCCCCCTCTGGTGCGGGAAGCCGGGGTTTTAGCGGCGTGGCCACATAGGACGGTTCAGCCCGGCCAGTGAGCGAAAGGGCGCAAAACGCCGCGCAGAGTAGGAGCTTCGAGGACATTTTTTAGGGGAGGAGGGGATGTTACTTCGAAACCGGGCCCAGGGCGTTTGCGAACACCCAATCGGCCACCTTCATGCCAATTTTCTGTCCCTCAAGGTTGTCAGACATGACGTGGATGCCGCCCCAGACCCGGCTCATGCCCACCTCACGCTGCGCGTCGGAGAGCTTCTTGAAGGAGTGCACCACACCCGGGAGCCCGTCGGACGTGACAGAGAATTCCACATCGTCGGTTCCGATGAACAGCGCGATCATCCGCGCAGCAGAAGCCGAGAAGCCGCTGTGCCCCGACACGTAGGCCGGAAACGGGGGCGACGGCATGTTGGGTATGAACTCGGGGTTTTGGACCGCGGCCGGATTTACCTTCGTGTCCATCTCGCGGATCGCGGTCTCGGGGCGCCACGTCCTGTAGAAATACTTCGTCTCCCAGATGGCGATCCCCGTGTCGGCCTCGGCGAGATTGAGGAGGGCGAAAAAGCGCGCCGCATCGGGAACAGACATGTTCCTGCGCCTGGCGATGTCCTGGGCCACCATGTTCCAGTGCCCCGGGGGAGCCGATGTGCCCAAGTCGTCGGACCAGAAGGGAGTGCAGAGCGTCTGGAACTCGTTGCGGTCGGACCCGTCTCGGGCGCCAACCTTGCTCACGTAGGCCACCTCTTCCGCGTAGGTCTTTGAATCCACCGTGTAGGGGGGAGGCGCGCGGAACTGGTCCTGCGAGGTCAGGGTAAATGGGGTCACCTTGCCCCAGAATGGCAGCAGCGGGGGCCTGAACGTGGGGGGCGTCTCCCTCCATTTTCCCGCCTCGTCGCTGGAGTATTTGCCCGGGATCGGCTTGTTGTAGCCGCTGTCGGCGCGTTTCGCGATGACCGCCTCGGCCACCTTTTTCCCCCAGGCGATGCCGTCGACCTTGGACTGCCCCTCTGGAATGGCGGCCAGCGCCTTGTCATAGGCAGCCTGCAAGACGCGCGGGTTCGTCCAGGTCCACAGGGTGTTGAGAACCGTGTAGGCCGAACTCGCTACCGCCGCATCGATATTGGCGCCCGCGGGCGCCGGGTCGTTGACGAGCCATCCTCGATTCGTCCGCGTGATGCCGTTCACCGCATCATAGATGGCTACGTGGTAGGTCGCTAGATAAAGTGCGACTTGGGGCGCCGCATTTCGAGCAAGGCGCGTGGCGTCTATGGCTTGCTCATTCCAGTCGACGACGACGTTGCCAGCAAGGACTCGCGAAGCGGTCGCAACACACAGAACAAGGGCCAGAGTCAGGGAACGATAGGGTTTGATGATCATTGGGTTAGAAAGCATCCATTGGGGGCCGAGACCTGCGCCTGAGAACGGCGCGCAAGCACTGCGCAAATCTGGTTATCTATTGAATCCCATTTAAAGGATTTTGTGGCCAAAGCCCCGCTATGCGGGGCGAATCGCGGGCAATCGAGGCCCGAAAAGACGCGCACTGCGCATCCCCTATCGTGGCTCGGTAATCACGATCAGGCGGTTAACCCCTTCGGGCCTCATTTCCTGGCGCGCACCGCTCGGCCATCGGACCACGATCTTCCGAACCCGGTCGTCGACGCCCAAACCGAAGGTGAGGGTCTTCTCGGACTGCGCCATGAAACCCATGGCCGGCTCCATCGTCTGCACGAGGACCCCCCGGGGCGTATGCACCTCGACCCGCGCCCCGCCGGCGTCCCGCTGGCAATGGGTCCCCACCAGATCGATGCGAAGCCATGCGTTGTGGGAATGCAGGTCATTGCGCAGCAGGCGCGGCGGTGCCCCATTCTGGGCGATGACAACGTCCTGGCTCCCGGTCCCGTACACATCGGCCACAGCAACACCGCGCGCCACGAGCCCGGGTCCCGGTTTTCCGCCGGCGAGGGGAACCGCTTGCCTGACCCAGCTGCGGCTGTTGTTCCAGATCAGCGCGGGTTCCGACGAGAACGCGCGCCCGTTTTCAAAATGCTCAAGCCTGGGCTCAGCGAGCCCGTTTCCGGAAAAGATATCGATCCTGCCGTCCAGGTCATAGTCGAGGAGCGCGACGCCCAGCTTGTCCTGGAGATGGCAGGCGGCGCCCCCCTCGTCCTGCGGGGCCATGACAAGGCCGGCAGCGCGAAGGAGACCAAAACGGCCTGCGGCCTGCCCCTGGAGAGGAAAGGGCAGAGCCCCCTCGCCCACCAGTCCCGCAGACGCCCCCTCTCGCCGTTCCGCAGCCGGTGGGGTCCACTGCTGGAACGTCCCGTCCCCCTTGTTGAGGAAAAGCGCGTCGCTTCCTGACTGGTATTTGAACAGCAGGTCCAGTTTGCCGTCCCCGTTGATATCAAGCGCAGCAACCACCAAGGGGAAGGCCCGGGGGACCCCGGTCTGGCGGTCCATCACGTCGAGGCCCGTTTTCGACGACACCTCCAAAAACTTGCCGTTCCCCAAGTTGCGGTAGACGGAGGGGAACACGCTCACGAACCCAGCAGGGGCGGTGTAGGACGGCCCCGAAACCTCGGCGTTAAGGGCATTCCCGAGGCCCGTCTGGCTCGCCCACCGCGCGTAATTGCAGACGACAAGGTCGAGCCTGCCCTCGCCAAAGATGTCGATCCACACGGCGCCCGAGCTCCACACATGCTCGTCCCCCCGGACCCCCGCGGCGTCCGTCACGTCCCTGAACTTGCCGTTCCCCTCATTGTGGAAGAGGTGGTTTCCACCGATGCCGGTCACGAAGATGTCCGGATACCCGTCCCCATCGTAGTCACCCACGGCGACCCCCATTCCCAGCATGCTCACGTCGAGCCCGGAGCCCTTGGTCACGTCCGTGAAGTGGCCCTTGCCGTCGTTGTGGTAGAGCGCGCACGTCGCCTCCGCCCCCGCCGCGGGCGAATTCCAGGGCCACGCAGTCCCGCCCACGAAGAAGAGGTCCGGGTGCCCGTCGTTGTCGTAGTCCAGGAAGGCAACGGCACCGGGAAGCGAGGTCGGCGTGTCCTGGTCATCGCGCGACCCGTTGTCGTGCACGAAGGCTATGCCCGACCCGCGCGTGACATCCGTGAATCGGACCGGGGGCGGAGCGCTGGGCGGCGACGCAAACGGGAACAGTCTCGAGAACCAGACGCCAAACAGGATCGCCGCCACGGCCAACGGCACCAGGACCGGAACGAGAGGCGAGATCGCTCCGCTCGGGGGGGGATTTCCCCCGCTGTCACGGTGTCCTGGGGCAGGCATTTTGGATGAAAATCATGGGCCGAGACGCGGCAACGCCGCGAAAACATTCACGGACTGCTATTGACCTACCGTACGCCGAAGTAAAAACCTTTCCATCCATGAGTGTTCGGACGACCTCACAAAGACTCCTTCGGCTTTCAGGCTGGGGAGCCGTCTGGACGCTCGTCGGGCTCGCCATCGCAAGCGAGATCTACCTTTCGAGCAATTTCCTGGGCAGGTCCATCTCCTGGAGCGAGGCGATAAGCGACTCCCTCGAGGACTGGTACGTGTATGGCCTGCTCTCGATCCCGGTCACCTGGCTTGCCCGTCGGTATCCGCCTGAAAAGGGCTCCCGGTGGGCCACGGCGGGGATTCACCTGGGAGCAGCCATCCTGTTCTCGCTGGTCTACATCACGCTTCGGGCGGTCGTGGGGCAGATCGACAGCCTGATCGTCGGGGAGCCCACCTCCTTCGGCGACGTATTCCACCCCCTGCTCGTGCGGACTTTCCCCTTCAACCTGCTCGTCTACGGCGTCATCATCTCGGTGAGCCACGCCCTGGATTATTACGGGAAGTACAATGAAAGCACCGTCCAGACGCTTGAACTCGAGAAGCACCTCACGGAGGCGCGCCTCCAGGCGCTCCTCCATCAGCTCAAGCCGCACTTCCTCTTCAATACCCTGAACGGCATCGCGTCCCTCATGCACACGGACGTCGACGCCGCTGACAAGATGCTCGTCCGGCTGAGTGAGCTCCTGCGCATCACGATGTCGCAGACCGGCGCACCCAGGACGACGCTTCGCGAGGAGGTTGCCTTCCTGGAACGGTACCTGGACATCGAAAAGATACGGTTCCGAAACCGCCTGGATACCGTCATAGCGATCGACAGCGACGCCATCGACGCGATGGTCCCAAGCCTGATCCTTCAGCCCATGGTGGAGAACGCGATGCGCCATGGCGTGGAGCCTCACGCCCGAAAGGGTCTGATCGAGCTCCGGGGCTTCCGCCAGGACAAGAACCTCGTGTTGACCGTCTCGGACAACGGGACCGGAATGCCTCTGGAAGGCCTCAAGCGGGAGGGCATCGGCGTTGCCAACACCCGGGCGCGGCTCCAGGAGCTTTACGGAGAGCAGCAGAAATTCGAACTGGTCAACCGCACGGAAGGCGGCATGTGTGTGCGGATCACGATCCCATTCAGCACGTCCAAAACATGAGCAAGCTCCGCATATTAGTCGCAGACGACGAGCCCCTGGCGCGATCCCGCCTCCTGTCGCTCCTGCCCAAGGACGTGTCGATCGAGATCGTGGGCGAGTACGGAAGCGGCACCGAGGCCATTGAGGGAATCCGCCGCGACAAGCCGGACATCGTGTTCCTGGACATGCAGATGCCCGGCTGCGACGGACTCCAGGTGGTTGCCGGGCTTGAATCCCACGAGAGGCCCGCCGTGGTGTTTGTGACGGCCTATGACAAGTTCGCCGTCGATGCCTTTGGCGTCCGAGCGGTCGACTACGTCCTAAAGCCTTTTGATCGGGAGCGGCTGGAGACCGCGCTGGAGCGGGCCGCCGAGTTTGTCGCCGCCCGGCGCGCCGGCGACCTGGGCGCGCGCATCGAGGGTGCACTCGCCAATACCAGCGCACTGAATCCCCCGAAGACCGAGCGCCTCGCGGTGAAGGTCGACGGCCGGTTCATATTCCTCAAATTTGACGAGATCGTCTGGGTTGAGGCCGCGGACAACTACGTGGTCATCCATACCTCGGCCGGCGAGCGCCTGATGCCCCGCGACACCCTGTCGTCGATCGAGGAGCGCCTGGGCCCGGGCCATTTCACGCGGGTGAACCGCTCGGCGCTCGTGCGGATCGACCAGGTCAAGGAACTCCAGCCGAATTCGCAGGGCGACTACAGCATCCTACTCAGGAACGGCACGCGGATTCCGCTGAGCCGGAGCCTAAGGGGACGCTTTGAGAGATTCCTGATGGACCGCTAATATGGGCAAGCGGGGAACACGGGAAGCGCGTCGGGCGATTACCCGGACTAAACCGCAGCCTGCACCCCGTCCGCGACCCCGGGATCCCTTTCGGCCGTCTCGTCGCGGATCCACGCGATCTGCAGGAAAGCCAATGCCAAGGGCGCCGCATAGCTTCCGCCGTGCTCGACGAAGACCCAGAACGAGGAGCCTGCTATGGGATTGAGCAGCTCGGTCGCAACCTTCCATGCGAATGCGAAAACCAACAGGCTAAAGCTCGGCCTAACGAATACTATTGCTGCAAGCATGATCTCCAACGCCCCCACCCAGGGTTCGATCTCGGGCCCCCTAAGTCCGATCGTCGCGTAATGGGAGGCAAGGAGCGGCTTGTGAAGCAGCAGTCCGAGCGCCCCGTGGCCCAGAAGCAGGGCAACCGTTGTAAGGCGCAACACCCAGCAGACCTCCATGCGCCGCCGCTCCTCCATGAATCGCGCGACACTGCTACGAAGCCAGTCACCCAGCCTAGCCTCATTGAGGACGAGAAAAAGGGCCAGCGGCGCACCGTAATTGCCCGCCCGCTCCAGGGCCTCCCAGCAAGACTCCCCCGCCAGGGGACGCAGGAGCGCCGTCCACAATGCCCATCCCGTCATGAAAAACACGAAGGCGCGAATCGGAACAAAGAGCGCAATCAGGGCCATTGAAACGTCCATGATCGCGACCCAGGGCATCAAGGCGTACGCGGTGTCGTGGCCTATGCCGACGACGCCAAAGTAGGTGACCCAGGGCGCCGGCCTTCCGAAGCCCACCATCCCGTGGCCCAAAAAATCCATGGCCACCCCCACCCGCAGTATCCATTCGACGGACCTGGGCACCACCGATGAGGGACTTGGAGTGGTCAGTGGCATTCGGGTTACCGAATCATCCGCCGCAGACCGAGCAGCGGACCGCGGGTTCGTCGCTCTGCATCTGGTTGACCATCTCAAGTCGCTCGCGCCGGGCGGCAAAGCAATGGGGACAATCGGAGAACGGTTCCAGATCCCAGGTGTCCGCGAAGACCCGGCCCAGGCCCAATGCGAGCGCAGCCCGCTGAGCGGCCTCGAGCATCGCGAGGGTCGGCCGAGGGAACTCACCCGACTCGCGGAGGCGCTCCATCGCACCGTTGCCGGTACGCGTGGGTATGAGGGCCACCGCGCTCGCGCCGCACGCAAAAGCAAACTCGGCCGATTTCAGCGCCCATTCCAGCCCCGACCTCCCGTCAAGAAAGGGAGGATTTACCAGGATGAACGCGCGCAGCGCGATCCGTTCCTTCGCGAGGAATTCGGCCGCCCGCGCAAATTGCGCAAGATCGAAACCCTTGTTGAGCTTTTCAAGCACCTCCGGGTGCGCCGTCTCGAGTCCCATGGCGACCTCAAGCGACCCGGACAACAGGTCGCGCAGTTCACAGGCGCGTTCTCCCACGAGGAGCGGATGCGATTCCACTACAACATGCTTCGCGAAAGCGATCTGCCGAGCGATTGGGGCGTAGTCTGAAGGCGGGATGGCCGCAGAATCAAAGAAGCTCCCGCTGTTATAGAGCTTCACCTGCACCGGGAGGGCCCCCGAGTCCGACCAGGTTCGAATCGCGGACTCCAATTGCCGCGGAATCGCGCCCTTCGGCACGGATTGCTGGGTGGTGTCCTTCCAGAGGTCGCACATGAGACACCGCCAGGGACATTCGCGGTTGGTCAATAGGACGACGCCGGAATCGACGACGACGCCGGACGAAAGGCGCTCTTTCTCGCGAAAGACGCCATGGGGCGTGTTTGGATCGGGCGAGGAAGGACGTTTTGGACGTTGCTCCAGAATCCAGGCCGTGCGGCCCCGCGCCGGGTACGCAGAGACCATGGAGGTCACTTATAAATCGCGAGATACTGCTGGCGGTAGTCGGGTTCCGGCGCGCCCAGCCTGCGTCGCAGGTGCTCTACGGGAATAGCCCCGTGCTGGAACCTGCGTTTGGCGAATACGGGCATGTCGATTCCAAAATGGGCCTTGATGCCCCTGCGGACAATTTCGCCCTTCAGGGAGTAGAGCCGGTCGACCGACATTTTGCTCATTTCCGTGAAGGGGATGCCCTCGGCGACAGAAACGACGGCTGGCCGCGTAAATGGGCTGAAGCCTTCGAACCCGTAGTGGCGGGCAGGAGCGTAGGTGCGCGCATAGCTTCGGCTTAGCCCGCCGCTGTAAGTGAGCGAATGCTTGATCCGGCCGACCCCCCAGCCCTCCTGATATAGCATCAGGTTGTTGACCACGCTGCGGATCGTCAGCTCGGGATTTTCCTCGATCGGATAGTCCTTTAGGTTCTCATCGCCGCCGTCGCCATCGATCAGGAATTTCCATTGGGGATAACGGGCGCGGATGCCGCGGCAAAGAGCAAGACCCATGGATGCACACTCGACATCGAGAGGCTTGTAATCTTCCAGGACGCGCAGCGTATTGACCGCGTCGAGCGACGCCGGATCGGCATCGATCGTCTCAAGAAAGAGGCCGAGCCCAAGTTGGTCGAGAAACTCCCGCGCTTGCCGCAGATCGGGTCCGTCACCGAAGTTCAGGGTAAATGCCTTCAGCCGTGATGGATTCAGACCGAGCCTGAGCATCACTTGGTAAACGGTGAGGAATACCGATCCGCTGTCGACTCCACCGGAGAAGCATACGCCAATTGGTTCGTGCTCCGGAATGCTGCTGAGCCATTTGGCCGTCTCGTCCGCCAACGCCGCTACGTAGCTGCTGCCGATCACTTCGACGTCCGCCGGGAGCGAGTTGCGCTCGGGTGTGAAAAAGCGCGTGTAGGTCGGATCGGGATCGGGACAGCCGATCAATTGGAGCTCGACCACGTAGTGTGCCGGCACCATCCGCGTGTAGCTGGGGTGAAACTGCCGCTCGAGCCCCTCGCTCCGCAGATGCTGGTAGATCGCATCAATCCGGTCGGAAACGATCAGCGCGGGGCCTTCGCGGCGTTTGGCGAGAAAGTAACGCATCGGCCGGTCGAGCGATCGTGCCATCCGTACCCGCTTTCCCTCGCGCGCCACGAGCGCAAACGAGCCGTCGATCTCGCGGACGGCTTCGGCTGAGCCTTGCAGGACCCTCGCACGGGCGTCCTCGACACTCATGTTGCGTAGGCTATGGGTAGCCGGATCGATAAGGTCGACGAGTCGTTCGATGTATTCGTCCATGGAAGGAAGGAGGATTTGGGGATGTTAGCCGATGCCACCCGAACGGATCGTGATCCGGAAAGCGGCCGGATTCCGGACCGAATCTGCAATCCGTATTGCGCGCCTATCGGAAGGCAATGCGAATCGATTCGACAACTGCGGTCGAGAATCCGCCCGGCGGATGGCACTTGTGAAGCCGGGTTCCGTTCATTAACGAGTGGCGTATGTCGAAGCGCCTGATCTGGATAAGCGGTGCACTCCTTGCGCTCGCGATCATCGCGGGCGCCTTTTGGTTTCGTAGGCAGTCGACGGGATCCGCCGGGTTCACTCAGCTTATGAATCGCGGTAACGGCCTGCTGGAGAAGGGCGATGCGGTGGTGGCCATCGGCGTTTACACCCAGGCGCTCCGGCTTTCGCCCGAGAGCACAGATGTCCGGCTCAACCTCGCCAACGCCTATCTGCTGGCGGCCCTGCCGGACGACGCGGAGCGGATGTGTAAGCAGACGCTCGAGTTGGATTCAAACAGTGCCGCAGCCTATTACCTGCTGGGCTGCGCACTCCTCCGAAAGAACCAAGCCGAACCGGCCGCACAGGCGCTGCAGCAGTCATGGAAGATCGACCCAGCTGTGCCAGCACTCGATTTCCAGATGGGCATGGCGCAGGAGGAACTCGGGCAAGTTCCAGACGGAATCCGTGATTTCGAGAACGTGATCCGGGCCGTGCCCGATCATCCCTCGGCGCATTTCCAGTTGAGCCAGCTTTATCGACGGGCAGGCCGAGCCGACGACGCGGCCCGTGAGTTGGAGGTACACCAGGCAATAATGGCCCGTTCTTCCAGCCCTGTCATCTCCGTGGCCGCGCTGGAACGCTGCAAGTACACTCTGCCGCTTTCGCCGTTTGTTTTGAGCCAACCGGATCCGCACGGGATTCCGGTCCGTTTCGTGGAAGAAACTGCCGCTGCATTTGGCGCCCTGGCGCCCGATTGCCGCGGACCATTGGCCGTCCTCGATTATGATCACGACGGACGCTCGAGCCTTTTTGCGCAGCAAAAGAGCGGCGGTTTTCTCCTCCTCGACAACCGCGGCGGGCATTTCTCCGCCCTCGGCCGGCCGCTGCGTGGGCCCGCCGGGGCCGTGTACCACATCGCTCTAGCGGGAGACCTGGACAATGCGGGCTTCGATGACGTGGTCGTTCTCGGCGAGCAGGACTCACGTGTGTTCAAGTTCTACGAACATGGACGGTTCCGCGACGCGACCCGCGCGGCGGGGCTCGAAGGGCTAAAGGCGACCACAGGACTGCTGGCCGACCTCGATTTTACCGGGAACCTGGATTTGGTCGTGGTCCAGCCGGGAGGGGCCGGCCTCGGCCTATACCGCAACCTCGGCAATTTCTTTTTCGACGGCACCTGGAGCGACTCCGGGCTGCCAAAGGCGTTTCCAGGCGCCGTGCAGGTGATAACGGATGACTGGGACAGCGAGGGCCTGCCGGGAGTATTCATCGCGCGCGCGGATGCAGCGCCCACCTTCTATGGGAAAAAGCGTGCCGCAACGTTTTCGGCAACTAACCTCACTCAGGGGTGGCCCACCGGGGCCGTCATGGTGACGGGTGACCTCTACAACGACCTTCGCCCCGAGGCGGTGATCGCGACGGCGACCACTCTCGAAATCATCGATCGCGACAAGAGCCGGAGGTTGAGCCTGCCGCTGCAAGGCTTCAAGGTCGCGGGCCTGCTGCTGGCGGATTACGACAACGACGGCTGGCTCGACCTCTTCGCCTATGGCAGCGACGGCGTGCGGGTATGGCGCAATGCCGGCCATGCCGGTTTCATCGATGTGACGGCTGAACTTGGGCTGGACCATGTTGGTCCGGTTGACGGGATCGTCGCCGCCGATTTTGGCGGCAATGGTGGGATCGACCTGGTCACGAGCTCGGACGCGGGACTGCGCTTCTGGCGGAATGACGGAGGCAATCAGAACCTGCAGTTGAAATTGCGCCTCATCGGCAACCGCTCCAACACCACCTCGCTGGGGGTTCGCGTCGAGGTGCTGGCGGGCAACTGGCGCACCAGCCGGACCGTCCGGCGGATCCCACTGGAAATTGGCGTCGGGCAGCACAAACAGCTCGATGCGCTCAAGGTGCACTGGTTCGACCTCTCCACGGCTAAGGTTGACGTGCCGGTCGTGCGAAACGTGTATACTGTGACCGAGCCGACACTCCCAAGCGGCTCCTGCCCTTATCTTTACGCATGGGACGGAAAGGGTTTCGAGTTCGTGACGGACATCCTCGGCGCCGCCCCACTCGGGCTGCCGCAGAACGAGCGACGTTATGTGCCGGCTGACCCTGAGGAGCTGTTGGCGCTCGGCGATGAGGCAAAGTTCCCGCCACACAATGGCGCCTACGAGATCCGTATAACCGATGAGCTGCGCGAGGTGCTTTACCTGGACGAAGCCCGGCTCGTTGCCATCGACCATCCGCAAGGGACAATCGTCAACCCAAGTAGCAAGATGCGCTCCGGTGCGCCGTTCCCGCCGCACGAGCTCTGGACGCTGCGTCCGCTTGCTGCGCCTCGGCATGCCGTGCGCAGCGACGGTCTCGACGTCACGGAGGCGTTGGCACACGTCGACAACCAGATGGTCTCCCCGGTGCGGCTTCGCCGGCCACAACTGCGCGGGCTGGCCGAGCCATTTTCAGTCACGCTCGATTTCGGCCCGTTGCCGGTGGAACGTCCATTGGTGCTCGCCCTGACAGGATGGATTCACTTCGGCGGAGGGATGGCAAACATCGCAGCGTCGCTGGATCCCACGCTTCCCTACCCCTTCCCCGTGCTCGAGGCGGAACTTTCGGACGGAACCTGGCGGAACGTGGACATCGAAGTGGGAACGCCCGCCGGCAAGACCAAGACCATCCTCGTCGATCTGGAGAAAAAACTTCCCGCTGGGACACAACGCCTCCGCCTGTCCACAGCCTTCGAGATCTACTGGGATTGTGCGCTGCTGTGCGAAAAGGATGGGGCGGCGGAGACTCACGGCTACAACCTGCATCCCGAACACGCCGACCTACACTGGCGCGGTTTCAGCCGCTACGCTGACCTGCCGCCGTCGCTCCCCCTCACGCCGATCTACACGGAAGTCTCGCCGACGCCGCCTTGGGACCGGACACCGGCCGGCTGGTTCACCCGTTACGGTGCAGTGGGGGACCTTGTCGCACAGCATGACGACCGCTTGGTGCTGCTCGATGGCGGCGACGAGCTGGCATTGTCGTTCGATGCCGCGCAGTTGCCGCCGCCGGCGCCGGGCATGACGCGCGACTTTTTCCTTCACGTGGTTGGGTGGGACAAGGACGCCGACTTCCATGTGGGGCAGGGTTGGCAGCTTGGGCCATTGCCGTTCCAAGGGATGGACGACCAGGCTTACGGGCACGAGGCGAGGCCCAGCCATATCGATGATTCCTGGATCAAGGCCTATGACACCCGCTGGGTCGGCCCGGTTGTGGTGGGCCCAGGCGGCAAGGTGCGCCAGACTCCCTGAGGCATCATGCAAGAAAGCAGATGCTTCCCCGTGGTCGGCTGGGTTCGGTGTAGGATTCGCTTTCTTGCGATACCGGCCGGAGTGCTCGCGGCGTTCGCAATCGGCACCGCAATCCGGACCATGGCCGAACCGGCCCCGGAATCCGGTGGGAGAATCCAGGAGGAGCCGCTCGCCCCGAGATCCAGCCCGCGAGGCAAGACCCTCTTCACGATTGTCTCCCCAGAGGAAAGCGGCGTGCGCACCGAAAACAGTTACGACGACCCCGAAATCTGGGGACGGCTTTCGCGCGAGTTCGATCTTGGGGCGGTCGGGACCGGGGTGGCTATCGGCGACTACGACAACGACGGCCTTCCTGATATTTTTGTCGTGAGCAAGACCGGGAGCTGCCGGCTCTTTCACAATCTTGGCAATTGGAAGTTCGAGGATGTTACGGAAAAGGCCGGTGTTGGCGATCACGGTGCAGCCGCCAAGATCTGGAAGCAGGGAGCGACATTCGTCGACGTGAACAACGACGGGCTTCTGGACATCTACGTTTGCCGGTTCAATGCGCCGAACCTTCTCTACATCAACCAGGGCGATGGCACTTTCAAGGAGGAGGCGCACGCTTACGGGCTCGATGTCACGGACGCCTGCGTCATGGCCTACTTCAGCGACTATGATCGCGACGGCTGGTTGGACGTCTTCATCCAAACCAACGTGCTCGATGCGGCGGCCCATCCGGAAGGCCAGAGGGACTATCTCTTCCACAACAACCGCAACGGTACCTTCACCAACGTCACGGACCGCGCCGGAGTCGCTCCGGGCCCGACCCACGGGAACTCGGCGGTCTGGTGGGACTTCGACGGCGACGGCTGGCCGGATCTTTATGTCGCGAACGATTTCGCGGTTCCCGACGCACTTTATCACAACAACCACGATGGCACGTTCACGGATGTCGCCGCTCGCGCAATGCCTCACACGCCGTATTCGTCGATGGGCTCGGACCTCGGCGATGTGGCGAACGATGGCCGCATAGGCCTGTTGGTCGCAGACATGGCGGAACCTGACCACGTCGAGGACCAGCGCACGATGGCGGAATCCAGGGCGCGGATGCGCGTCCCCGATGAAGGCTCGAACGAAGTTCGTCAATTTCCCAGCAATGCCCTCTTTCTGGATACCGGGACCGGCCGGTGCCTTGAGGCTGCACACCTTGCCGGACTCGACGCAACCGGCTGGACCTGGGCGCCGCTCTGGGAGGACCTGGACAACGACGGCCGGGCCGATCTGTTTGTCACGAACGGGATGTACCGGGAGATTCACAACCAGGACCTGATCGCGCGCCGGGCCATGGCCGACAGCCCGCTCGCCCGGGGACAGATTGCCCGGAACAGCCCGGTATTCGCCGAAACTCACCTCGCGTTTCGCAACCTCGGAGGTCTTCGGTTCGAAAACGTTTCGAGCGAATGGGGGCTGGA